>LFRM01024552.1_pt1 | contig 56057 bp, 63 predicted proteins | sample 618341 | NCBI WGS metagenome assembly LFRM01 (sample SAMN03654438, study PRJNA283298) | anaerobic digester metagenome | isolation source: pool of bioreactors CSTR01a, CSTR02a, and CSTR03a thermophilic anaerobic... | place: Denmark: Kgs. Lyngby | collected 2014-05-21 | reverse complement strand
CCCGCAAATTGTCCTGCAACTCTTACGCTAGTAATTTGGCTTATAATTTATCTGGATAACCAGCATTTAAAGCAGGGAGTCGGGGAGTTATCTCTCTGGCTCCCTGCCGCATCTTCAGCATTTTTTGGCTTAACACTGCCTAAAGTTAAAGAAGCTTTTAGCCGGTGTTAAGCCAAAAAAAGGAGGCAGCAGTGATGAAATTAAGCATTGCCATGATGGTAAAAAACGAAGAAAAATACTTGCAGGAGTGCCTGGAAGCGCTCCAGCCTCTAAGAGAAGCGGTGGATTCCGAGTTGATAATTGTCGACACCGGTTCGGAGGACAGAACCGTAGAAATCGCCCGGCAGTTTACCGACAAGGTTTATTTTCACCGGTGGAATAATGACTTTGCCGCCATGAGAAACAAAACCATTGAATATGCTACAGGGGAATGGCTGCTAATTTTAGACGGGGACGAAATTTTAGCTGATGTTAAAGGGATTATCCGTTTCCTGAAATCTCCGGACAGCAAAAAATATAAGACAGGTATTTTTAAATTTCGCAATATTACCAGCCTGGAAGATGAATCCGCATATAATACAAGCTTTGCTCCCAGGCTGTTTAAGAATGATAATTTTTCTTACAAAGGTTCCATCCACGAGCAGCCGCAGTTTCAGCATCCTATTGTTGAGATACCCGGTGAAATAATCCACTACGGCTATCTTTCCACGGATAAGGAGCTGATGGAGTACAAATTCCGGCGCAATGTCGGCATTCTGAAGGAGGAGCTGGCAAAGAATCCGGAAAATTCTTATTACTGGTTTCAGCTTTCCCAGTCTTACGGGATGTATCAGGACTATGAAAACGCTTTAGAAGCGGCCCTTAGAGCCTACCAGACCGCCTGCCGCAATAACGAGGATTTGGCAGATCGCATGTATATCTACGACCAGTTGGCCCTCTGCTACCTGTGGAACAAAAGGTATGAAGATGTGGAAGCCACCTGCCGGGAAGCCCTGAAAATAAAAAAGGGTTATCTCGACATACATTATTACCTGGCGGAAGCACAAAGAGCCATGAGTAAGGACAGGGAGGCTATCAAAAACTATCGTGAGTATCTCAGGCTTTATTTGGGCGACAACTACCAGGCGGACACTTCCGTATCGAATAAGACGGCAGGGAAGTATGAATATGTCTGTTTATGTCTTTGTGTGCTGTACCACAAGCTAAAGGAAGAAAAAGCGGCGCTCCGCTATGCAAAAAAAATCAGTTCGGAAAAAGTTTTCCGCCAGGCCATCCCGCAGATTGTTGAAATCTATGTTGACAGCGGTAAGTTTATCAGGCTGCGGGAGTTTTATCAGGAAAAGATCGAAGAAAGTGAAGATGCTATTGTTAATGCCTTTTTTACCGCTTTGGAAAATACTTTGGCTAAACTTAAAGATGATGACAGGCGCGCAAGATTAATTGAATTATTTACTGCCGCAAGGGGCAGCTACGCCCTCTTGTACAGGGTAAAGCAGCTTGTTTTGCAGGATAAAAAGGAAATGCCCAAAGAATTATATGAGGCTGTAAAGGATATAGACTACCTTAAACTGCCGGTCTTTTTTGCCGATATTTTATACTGGTTCATAAAAAACAAGCATGAGTTGAGGGAGATAATCGGCCGGTTCCGTTTACCCCTGATTCAAAGCCATTTTGCTTATCTTGCACAAACGCACAAAAACTTTTCAGAGGAGGCCGTTGCCTACCTGCAGGCATCCCCGCAAGCCGCTGATTTGGGTACCGCCAAAGTAAATAAAGAGCTGGCCAAGACAATACTGCTTGCCGATAAATGTAATGAGGAACAGTACAGGTATGCCCTGGAGAGATACCTTGCGGAAGGGACTTATTATCTTGCCCGGGTCTACAACCCGCTTTTATTGGAAAAGGGCCGGGTCGGCGATTTTATGTGTGACGAAGATGCCTTCCTCTTTTATCTGCAGCAGGCCCAAAAATACCGGGAGACAGACAAAACGGAATATGTCAGGAACCTGCGGCATGCCCTGCGGGTTTTCCCGGCCATGAAAAAGGGCATTGAAATTCTTTTGTCCGAAGTGCAGAAGGAGATGGACGAAGAAGAACAAGGCAGGGTTGCGGAAAATGCTGAATTTCAGCTCTTAATGGAGCAGCTAAAAGAAAATGTCCGTGTACTTTTAGATGCCGGCAGGATTGGAGAAGCAAAAAACATTATTAACCAGTATCTGAAACTGGTGCCTAATGATGAAGAAATGGTGGCATTACAGGCGGGAATTGATGCAGTGCAAAAGCAAAATGCAAGCAACATATCTCAAATGCAGGATTTGCATATAAAGGGAGACAGGTATCCGAAAGTTACTATAATTATTCCCACATATAATCAAAAAGAATTCTTAAAAGAAGCAATCGAAGGTTGTTTAAAACAGGATTATCCAAATTTAGAGATACTCGTTGGGGATGATTGTTCTACCGATGGAACTCATCTGATGATGAAAAAATATCAGGAGTATCCGCAAATAAAATATATAAGAAATCCCAACAATCTTGGGGCTGGAAATAATTCGCAATACCTGCTGGAGAATCATTCCACAGGAAAATACGGGATGATTTTGAATCACGATGATTTTTTAATAAAAAAAGATTATATAGCAAAAGCTGTAGATTTGTTCAGGGAAAACCCCAGTTTGTCTCTTGTCTGGGCTAATTGTTTGATTAATGATGAGAACTTGAGCAAACAGTCTTCTACTAATTTTAAAATCCCCAAAATATTAAAAGGAATAGATTATTTTAAATACTATGAAACAGAAAAATATCCGCATATTACCGGCACATTGACTTCAGTCTTTGACATAGAGAAATTAAAAAACACTAATTTTGGACAAGAAAAAACAAAAATCAGGGATACTTTTTTATATTTAAATCTTATGCTGGTAGGTGATGTTGGATTTATCGATGAACATGTTGCCGTATACCGGGTGCATAGAGACAGTATAAGTAATAATTTGCCTAAAGAATTTGATTTATCTACTATACGGGAATTTGAAAAGATTAAAAGTAATGTTTTGAAACAAAAAATTGCTACGGAAAAAGAAATGGAACTATGGATAAACAATAGGGTATTTTCCTTTATTTCCTGGAGATTCCGGGTATTATGGGCTAATAATGAGAAGAAATATGCTTTGAAGCTGCTTGCCGGGATATCTGAAGATTATCCCATTGTTTATGAAACTATTTTGGCAAACATATAAAATTTAAAGATAACCGGGTGAAGTCATAGACAATTAATTTCAGAATATTGCGAGGAGATAATATGACCACTATCTTAGTTACCGGAGGCGCGGGATTCATCGGCAGTAACTTTATCACGCATTTGATGAATACTACTGAAAATACTGTTCTTAATTTAGATAACCTGACATATGCCGGGAGTCTTTATTCATTAGAATACTTCAAATCAAATCCAAAATATATATTTGCAAAAGGCAGTATTAACGACAGAAAACTATTGGAATATTTATTTGAGAAGTATAGACCTTTTGCTGTTGTAAATTTTGCTGCCGAGACACATGTAGATCGTTCGATTGATCAACCCAGGTTATTTGTTGAGACTAATATTCTCGGAACATTTGAACTGCTTGATGTCAGCAGGGATTATTGGCTGAACCTTGATTCAGAATCAAAGAATAAATTTCGTTTTTTACAGATATCAACCGATGAAGTCTACGGCTCCTTAGGGGAGGACGGGTATTTTACAGAAGAAACACCTTATGCTCCCAATTCGCCGTATTCTGCTTCCAAAGCATCCTCCAATCATTTGGTACGGGCATATTTCCATACTTATGGCTTACCGGTTTTGATTGTGAATTGTTCAAATAATTACGGACCGTATCAGTTCCCGGAAAAGCTCATACCGTTAATGATACTAAATGCCCTGGAAGGGAAGGAGCTTCCGGTGTATGGTAACGGCCGGAATATTAGAGATTGGCTGTATGTTGAGGATAACTGCAGGGCTATAAAAACGGTCTTGGAAAAGGGCAAAACAGGAGAAGTTTATAATATCGGCGGAAATTGTGAAAAAAGAAATATTGAGGTGGTAAACACCATATGTGAGATATTGGATGAATTGTGTCCAAGGCCGGATAAAAGGTCATACCGTGAGCAAATAATATTTGTTAAGGACCGCCCCGGACACGATTATCGATATGCTATTGATTCAAACAAAATAAGACATGAATTAGGCTGGATGCCTCTGGAAACCTTTGACAGTGGTATCCGGAAAACAGTTAAATGGTACTTGGACAACCGGGAATGGTGTAAAAAGGTACAGGAGGGAAATTATCAGCGTGAAAGACTGGGCATAATGAAAAAGACTGTGCTGAATTAACAAAGGAGCCGTTAAGTTATGTCAACATATAAACAGTCAAAATGCATTATTATTTTTTCCGGATTTAATCCCAGAGCAGTTGTAGCATTTCTCCGGACCATTAGAAAACATAATGTGAAATATGCAATTATTGCCAAGTCAAAAGAAGATGCCATTTTTTTGACGGATTATAATAACAAGGTATTTTCTGTGCGCAAAACGACGGAACTTGACCTGGATGATATAATTACTGCAATCAGAAAAGTGCAAAATCGCATAGTTGCGGATCAATATGTTATTGCGCCGACCTCGGAAGCACTAAATAGATTTGTTCTAAATAACAGGGATGTTTTTCGCAAGTATTGCTGTGATATTTCTTTGGTTGATAAAGATTTATATGTGCTAATATCAGATAAATTCAGCTTTAGCAGGTTATGTTTAAAGAATAATATTACTGTTCCTGAAGAACAAAAATTCAGTTACAATATGCAACTGCCTGTAGTTGCAAAGCCAAAGAAATATTTTTCAGAAAAAGAGGGTACTTCATTATCGCCATATATTATAAAAAGTGTTTCTGATCTGGAGTGTTTTGTTAATAAAAACCGGATTGAGGAATATTACTTTCAAGAATATGTTGATGGGCGATCTTTATATCTGCTTTATTACTTTACAAAAAACGGCAGGATTTATAAGCATTCTCAGGAAAATCTTGTTCAGCAAGCCGATGGGAAATCAATGATATATGCCGTTGCTTCGGATTTCCATTTCTCAGAAGAATCGCACAAATATGAAGCCATGCTCAAAAAGCTTAATTTTCATGGCTTAATTATGGTAGAAGTTAAGCAGCGAAACGGAAAAAGCTATATGATTGAAGCCAATCCAAGATTTTGGGGACCGTCCCAATTATTTGTAGACGCCGGCCATAATTTATTTGAAGTATGGTTGCAAGACAACGGTTTTTTACAAACCCCAATAGATTTTAAACAAAACAGGAATGACAGCAAGTATTTTTGGTTCGGCGGGTTGTTGCAAAATTATCGAAAGGGGAAAAAATTAACCTTTCATGCTGCCAATGAAATTAATCTTATGAATAAATTGCCTTCTCTTTTAAAACATGATGTTTACAGAAGGCCGGATACAATGCAAGTATTTATTAAGGAGCTTAGTGATGGATATTAAAAAAAAGCTTATTGAATTATACCGGTGTTCCGGCAAACATGCCAGCTATCAAATAGTTTACGAAAAGCTAAACGAATTTATAGACGTCAACGGTTTTCAAACAATAGCAAGATATGAACGGGAAAGATTACAATATATATTGCAACATGTAGCGGTGAAAAACAAAACAATCTTGGAAATTGGCGGCAATACAGGATATTTTACTTTCTCCTTGCTTGATGAGGGGGCAGAAGCAGTTTATTATTATGAATACAATACTGCACATGCGGAGTTTGTAAAACTGGCCGCCGAGCTTTTAAATGTCAGTGACAGGATCTTCATAAGAAACGAGTATTATTTATTTGATGCAAATGATCAAAAAAAATATGGTATTATCCTGTTGCTGAATGTCCTGCATCATCTTGGAGATGACTATGGTGACCGGAGTCTCTCAATGGATCGTGCCAAAAAAAGTATAATAGACCAAATAAACGGGTTGGCGTCAAGAACAGAAACTTTGATATTGCAAATGGGATATAACTGGAAGGGGAATCCAAATTTAGGTTTTTTTCAAAACGGCACAAAAAAGGAAATGATTGATTTTATAAGGGAGGGAACCCAAAATTACTGGGAAATTAAAAATATCGGTGTTCCTGAATTATGTGGGGAGAATATTTGCTACAAGGAACTGAGTGATAGAAATATAAAAAGAATGGACCATTTGGGAGAATTTCTGAACAGGCCAATCTTTATCATGAAGGCCCTAAAGATCTAAATATAATTTACGCAGGTGAAATAAATGGACCAATCAATCCAGGTCACCCGTCCCTCAATGCCGGAATTTACTGAATACATAGAAGAAATAAAAGATCTTTGGGACAGCCGGTGGCTGACTAACAACGGCAAAAAGCACAGGCAATTAGAGAATAAACTGGCAGAGTATTTGGGTGCTCCATTTGTAACTTTGTTTGCAAACGGCCATTCAGCATTAGAATGTGCAATAGAAGTGTTCGATCTTGCCGGAGAAGTTATTACCACGCCGTTTACTTTTGCCTCGACTACTCATGCCATAGTTCGAAACGGGCTGGAACCGGTTTTCTGTGATATTAACCCGGATGATTATACAATCGATACTGAAAAAATCGAAAAACTTATTTCAGACAAGACGTCTGCCATTATACCCGTTCATGTTTATGGCAATATATGCAATGTCTATGAAATCGAGAGAATAGCCGGCAAGTATAATTTAAAAGTAATTTACGATTCTGCCCATGCTTTTGGCGTAACTGTAAACGGAGTGGGAGTTGCCAATTTTGGTGATATTTCTATGTTCAGTTTCCACGCTACAAAGGTATTTAATACTATTGAAGGGGGTGCTTTGACTTATCGAAATGAAAATTTAGCAAAGAAGATAAATGCTTTAAAAAATTTTGGCATTACAGGGCAGGATTCAGTTGAATACATAGGTTATAACGCCAAAATGAATGAGTTCCAAGCTGCCATGGGAATATGTAATTTACGTCATGTTCAAGAGCAGATACAAAAGCGAAAAGCTGTGGTAGAGAGATACAGAGAAAGATTAAATGGAATAAGAGGTATAACTATACCAACCGAACCCCAAAAAGGGATTACCAGCAATTATGCGTATTTTCCGGTGGTATTTGACGGTTATAAATACAGCCGTGATGAAGTTGTTTACAGGTTAAGGCAGCAGAACATATACGCCAGAAAATATTTTTACCCGTTAACCAGCAGTTTTCAATGTTATAAAGGCAGATTTGATGACAAGACAACGCCAACAGCCAAGTACATAGCTGAGAAAATATTAGTGCTGCCTCTATATGCCGATTTGGATTTAAAGGATGTCGATAGAATTTGTGATATTATCCTGAAATAAAGAGAGATAATATACATATAGGGAGAGATGAATTTTGAAAGGCATAGTTTTGGCCGGAGGAAAAGGTTCGCGCCTATACCCGATTACCAAGGCTGTATCTAAACAATTGCTGCCTGTATATGATAAGCCGTTAATATATTATCCTTTATCTGTTCTTATGCTGGCCGGTATTCGAGAAATACTTATTATTTCCACACCTGAGCACACGCCGGCTTATGAAAGTTTGTTAGGGGACGGTTCCTGGCTTGGAATAGAATTGCGGTATAAAGTGCAGTCTGCCCCCAGAGGCCTGGCAGATGCGTTTATACTAGGCGAAGATTTCATTGGCAATGAAAATGTTGCTTTAATACTTGGTGATAACATTTTTTACGGACAGAATCTGACAAACATTCTGCAGGATGCCAGGAAATTAAAGAAGGGAGCCGTTATCTTCGGATATCCGGTGAAAGATGCACGCTCGTTTGGCGTTGTTGAATTTGACGAAGAGTATAGAGTTATATCAATAGAAGAAAAACCGGAAAAGCCAAAATCAAATTATGCAGTTCCGGGGCTCTATTTTTATGACAATAAAGTTGTGGAAATAGCAAAAAGTATTAAACCGTCAAAAAGGCAAGAGCTGGAAATTACCGCTGTTAATAATGTTTATTTGGAGCGCGGGGAGATAAAAGTTATTCCGCTTGGACGGGGAATGGCATGGTTTGATACCGGTACACCGGAAAGCTTGCTGAAAGCTGCCGAATATGTAGAAGCTATTCAATTAAGGCAAGGTTTTTATATCGCATGTCTTGAGGAAATCGCCTGGCGCAGGGGTTTTATCAATACAGAGCAGTTGCGCGCGATCGGTGAGAAATATAATATGACAGAATACGGTCAGTACTTGCTTTCCTTAGCCAATGAACATAATTAACCTGTCCCCTTTGACTCTGGGGATTCTGACGGTGTTATGATCGTAAACCGCTTGTTTTTTCAGGCGGTTTTTGTGTCCGTTATGAAGTGGCTTGGCGGGCAGTCCGCTAAGCCCTTGGCGGCGGGAAGCGCCGGCCGAAGGCAAGGATATCCGGGTGCGCATATTTTACCGGAAGCGATAACTAAAACTGTTCTTGACAAAAGAGGACAAGTACTGCTATCGTTATGTTTAGCAGAACATAAAGAAACGGTAGCAGCCCGGAGTACTGCGGGAAAGCTTGTAAGAATACTGCAAAGAAACTTTTTTAAGTCCGACTTGCGGCTTAAGGGTGTGCGGCCTTGCGGCATGCCGGTGCATAAGGCCGCCGGGTAGATGTGGCAACCAATATGCCTCCCGCAATTTAGCAAAGGAATTCCACTATGGTTGGAGCGGGGGATGCCCCTGTTTTTTTTGTTGCTTAGAGGGCTGCGCCGGCGGAAGGGGGAATTATTTTTTGCAAAAAAATAATCCGGGTGCGCCTACCCCGGGCAATAATGGCCGCCCTTGTGGGGGCGGGGCTTTCCATGTCCGGCGCTTCTTTTCAGGGAATGTTTCAAAATCCCCTGGTCAGTCCTTTCATTCTCGGTGTTTCCGCAGGGGCCAGTTTCGGCGCGGCCTTAGGCCTGGTACTGGAGCTGCCTGCCATCGGTATTCAGTTTCTGGCCTTTATTAGCGGGCTTTTGGCAGTGGTCATTACTTATCTTACAGCCCGCATCTACAAGGTAACGCCTGTTTTAATGCTGGTACTTTCCGGCATGGTTGTTTCCACCTTTTTTCAGGCCATGCTTTCCCTCTTGAAATTTCTGGCCGATGATGAAGAAAAACTGCCGGCCATTACTTTCTGGCTGATGGGCAGCCTGGGCAGTGTGGGGCTGAAGGATCTGGCAATTGCCACCATCCCAATTCTGGTTTCCATGACAGGCCTTTTTCTCTTGCGCTGGCGGCTCAATGTTCTTTCCATGGGCGAGCGGGAGGCCCGCTCCCTGGGGGTTAACAATGAAGCTATCAAGGCCATGATTATTGTCTGCACCACCATAATTTCTTCTACAGCCGTTGCTTTTTGCGGTATTATCGGTTGGGTGGGACAGGTTATACCCCATTTTTGCCGGATGGTTGTAGGGCCGGACCACAGGGTCTTAATTCCGGCAACCATGCTGGTCGGGGCCGGTTACCTGATCCTGATCGACAATCTGTGCCGCCTGCTGACGGCGACGGAAATACCCCTGGGAATTCTGACGGCTGTTATCGGAGCGCCTGTCTTTGCCTATCTGCTGCGCAAAACAAAAGGAGGGTGGAATTAGTGGCAGGCATACTTTCCATCCGCAATGCCGGTTTTGCCTATAACGGCCAGGATTTTGTCTGGGAAAGCATCAACCTGGAAGTGGAGGAGGGAATGTGCCTATGTCTTTTGGGCCCAAACGGCTGCGGCAAAACAACCCTTTTTAATTGCATTACCGGGAGCTACCCCCTGAAAACAGGCGCCATTTACCTGAAAGGCAGAGACATCCGCTCCTACTCGGTGACAGAACTGGCGAGAACCATTGGCATTGTTTTTCAGGAGCACAATGCCACCTTCCCATATACTTCCCTGGAAGTGGTGCGCATGGGGCGGACTCCCCATTTGGGGATTTTTGAAACCCCGTCCCGCAAGGATACGGAACTGGCCTTAAGCATAATGGAGGAACTTGGCATTGCCCACCTGGCAGACAAGAGCTACACGCATATTTCCGGCGGGGAAAGGCAGCTGGTATTAATTGCCCGGACATTATGCCAGGGTACGCGCATTATTCTGTTTGACGAACCGACATCACACCTGGATTACAAAAACCAGGCCATGGTGCTGCGGACAATCTCGCAGCTGGCCCGCAAGGGCTTGACAATCCTAATGACCAGCCATTCTCCCAACCATGTCTGGAAAATCGGCACACACGCCGCGCTGCTCGGCCACCGGGGAATGGTTGCCCAGGGGCCGGTGGAAGAGGTGATGACCGAGGAGAATTTAAGCAGGACATACGGGGTGAAAATAAAGATTTATACTGCAAAAGAGGGCACTAATACTGTCCGCTTTTGTGAGCCGCTGTTGGCATAAACTATGATGTGGAGGAATGGAGAATGAAAAAGATATTGTCTTTGTTGCTGATTGTACTGCTTGTACTGACGCTGGCAGCATGCGGCGGTGGGAACCGGGAAGCAGGAAATGAAACGGAAGGCGAGAGCAATGCACCTCCTGCAGGTGAAGGACCGAAGGAGGGAGAACCTACTTATAAGGAGAAGATGGTCCCCTATGACCAGCTGGAACCCTCCGAGCGGATTGTGTTTTTGCAAAATGCGCTTAATTTCTCCCGCGAAGGCTTTTATACGGCTGAAACCAAGCCGCAGACGCAAGCCGTTTCCTATCAAAGCGACAGCGTGGAAGCATATTCCATGGACTATGTCCTGGCCTTTCTCAGCAGGGGAGTGGAAGGCGAAGTAACAGTCACAAAAAGCGACGGCAGCACGGTTACCCTTGCTGCAGAAGAACTGGCCGGAATGTATGTAATCCTGGATTTTACCTCCGGGGAGGCACCCGTTTTATATAACCCTGCAAGCGGTACGGAAGTAACTGATTTCTTTTTTGCCGTCACCGCTACCGGAGAAGCGATTTATTCCGTGGTCAGCGATTCCGTTCATAATGCCGCGGAAATCCTGAACGCAGTGGGCTGGAATGAAAACGCGACTTACCGCTATGTGGCTACGGATAAATTCTATATTCCCGTCGGGCCGCAGGAGCGGGCAAACGGAGAAATCAGGGGCACTCTTTCCGGCGCCATTAACGGTTCCTTTCCCGATTTGGCCATTGCCGGCGGTAAAATCAATGACGTGCTCTTTATTGAACTTATGGAGTAGGCTGCCCTGCCGGCAGGCAAGGAGGTAAAAAGATGATTATGGAAAAAGTACTGGCTGCTGCAAAGCCGCAGTTGGCCGGAAAAGCGGTAAAGGATCTGGTAGTCGGCATTTCTCTTGTAGGCTGTGAACTGGACAGCGGTGAGGTAGGAGTTTCCTACGTCCTGCGGGAGGATTTGCCTGCCGGTTGTTCTGCTTTTCCGTATACCCAGGAAGCAATCGGCAGTCCTGCGGAGGAAATTGCCGGCTGGATTGTTGCCGGCAAAAGTACACTGCAGCGTTCCATTGCCTCGGCGGTGCTGGCGGCAGCCGCCTGCGGGCAGGAACTGCCCGCTGACGATGATGCAGACAAGCTGTTTGGGATGGATCTAAAACAGGAGGACACCGTGGGAATGATCGGCCTCATCAGGCCGGTGGCAAAGGCTATTTCCCCTAAGGTAAAAAAAATAATTGCCTTTGACAAAGGCATGTCCCTGCACAGCAAAGATCCGCTGCTGCAGCCCATGGAAAAGCAGCCCGAACTGCTGCCGGCCTGTGATGTGGTGCTTTTAAGCGGGACAACCACCATTAACGGCACCATTGATTCCCTGCTGGCACACTGCAGCGGCGCACGGGAAATTGTCATGGTCGGCCCTTCCACACCCATGTATCCTGCGGGCTGGCAGGGAAGCGGCCTTACTGTCCTTGCCGGTTCCTGCTGGCAGCGGGACAGGAAGAAGGAAATCTTTAGATTGATTTCACAGGCGGCAGGCATCAGGCAGTTAACCGGGTTTATGCAGAAAAAAGCGGTAAGAGTATAAAGGCGCCGCCTGGCGGCAAGTGCCGGGAAAGCTGTTTGACAAAAAAGGCAGGCTGATTTTTTTACAATCAGCCTGCCTTTTTTTGCGGATCATGATTATCTTATAAGTCCCGGTTTCATAAGTCTGAGACACTGTTTTTTTCAGGCAACGGAAGGTCCGGAGGCCTGCCGCCGCTTACTGCCGCGTCCCGGTTTGCCGCCTTGATGGCGGCGTATACTTCTTTCCGGTGAACGGAAACTTGCCGGGGTGCGTTGATGCCTATTTTAACCTGGTCTCCTTTGACTTCAAGAACTTTTATTGTAATGTTGTCGTTAATTATCAGTACTTGGCCTTTTTTACGGGTCAGTACCAGCATTTCTTCCTCCTAGCCGCAGTTGCGACGTTTTTGTGGAGGGAAAAGGCGGTGGCGTGGGGTGTAAGGGGAATCATACAGTACATATTGACCTGCCTGCCGGGTTTCAAAGTCCAGTAAAAGCGGCGCCATAAGGTTGGCGGTCATGTCCTGTACTTTATCCTTCAGCATAACTATGACAAACACGTCCAGGCTCTTTTCCACATATGCTGTGTTCGACATCAGGTACTGTTTTACCTGCTGCAGGTAGTCAGAAAAAAAGTACTCCGGCCTGGTTAAGAGAAATTGCGGTCCGTTTTCTGCTTCCAGCCAGAAAAAGTAGGGATTTTCAGGTACCGGACGGAGAGTGTAGGTGTCAATCTCCTCAAAACCCAGCAGGGGAGGGTCCATACGCAGTTTAATTGTTTTTTGTTCCATTATTTACACCACCTGTTTAGCTCTTTACCGCAGAAAATCTATGAGACTCGGCACCATAATTCTTGCGCCGGCCGAGAGGGATGCCGTATAAAGGGTTGCCATGGTTGAGTAATACATAAATGTTTCGGCAAAATCAATATCCTCCAGCTTGCTACGCAGGGAAGTGATGTTCAGTTCCTCCAGGGTAGTTTTGTTCATTGTCAGTTCCAGGCCGTTTCTGATGGCGCCCAAGGCGGCCCTGTGGTCCAGGATTATATCGATGCCGGCGGAGAGATTCCCGAGAGCAGTGTTAACTGCAGCCAAATCATCGCTTTCAAGGCCGGCAATCAAGTCTTCCATATACTCAAAAATCCGGGTGTCCATTAAAAGTGCCTCGCCGTCAATATTGCCTTTAACTCCTACTCCGGGAGCAACTTCCCAGCGTATTTCACCCCGGTCGCCATGATAAACAACGCTGGTGGGCTCTGTGGCAAGGAGGCTTTTATCGCGACTAAAGGGGGATGCTGTTGTTTGATAGCCGGCAAAGATGTGACGGCCGCCAAAACTGGTATTGGCAAGTTGTACCAGGACACCCACCAGTTCATCAATTTCTTTGGCAATGGCCCGGCGGGATTCCGGCGGTTTTGGGCCGTCGGCGCCGGAAACGGCAAGTTCCCGGGCGCGCTGCAGGACGTCAGTCATGCCGGAGAGGGCGTCTTCCGTTGTATCCAGCCAGGACATGGCGGCATCAATATTGCGCTGGTGCTGCTTGTTTTGCTGCAGTGAAGCCTGATAGCCCATTATGCGGGCAATTCTAACAGGGTCATCGGAGGGTTTGTTTATGGCTTTGCCCGAGGAAAGCATGTCCTGGTAGCGGGTCATTTGGGCCAGGTTGCGGTTAACATTGCGAATAACCGTATTGGCTATCATTCTATGGGTAACTCTCATGTGAATGTCCCCCTTACCTTATCATGTCGTTAATCAAGGTATTGTAAATATCATCAAGCGCCGTTACCAGGCGCGCGCAGGCCTGATAGGACAGCTGGTACTGCACCATATTGGCCAGTTCTTCATCCAGGGAAACACCGGAGATGGAAAGACGCCGGCTGGTCATTAACTCGAGCATGGCCTTCTGGTTTTCCGTCAAACGGGTGCCTTCCTGGCCGTCTACGCCCAGGCGGGCGATGCTGTCACGGTAGAAAAGTTCCAGCGTGGTAGAGCCGTCAGGATCGGCGACAAGGCGTTCCCTGATGTTCTTTGTCATATCTATACCGTAGCGCTCGTTGCGCAACTGGGCAATGCGCATGGCATTGGCACCGTTGGCGGGATAGGGCGGACCACCGCCGGGATTTTCGCCGGACTCTAAATAAGCCGCGGCGATTTTTTCCGGATTATAGACTATGTCATTATTAACCTGCAAGGTCAGCAGGTGATCGCCTGTAAAGAAATCTCCACCGTTATTGCCCTCCAAATCAAGGCCTTGCCTGTGATATTCGTTTACGCCGTCAACTATGGCCCAGACGAGACTTTCAAAATCTTCCATATAGCGGCGGAGATTGCCGTCCCGCACCTGGATTAAACCGTAGATTTCCCCGTTGGTGACGTAAACGGGACGCTCGTCTTTGGCCCAGACGATCTGCGGAGAGGAAGGCCAGTTCGGGTCGCTGTCTTCGGGAGGGATGGTTGTCAGTTCGTAATAGTTGTTTTCGTGTACCAGCGTGCGTCCGCCGATTATAATATTGATGCTGCCGTTTGGGTTGCTTGAGGTTTCGAAATTGATTATTTTTGCCAGCTGTTCCAAAAGCAAATCACGGCGGTCCATTAAGTCGCTTGGCTGGTCGTTTCTTGTTTCCAGGCGGGTGATCTGCTTGTTTAAATCACTGATCTGCCTGGCAAGGCTGTTTATTTCTTCGACTTTTATTTCTATGTGGGCTTTTAGGTCATTGCGGACTGCAGCCATGCTGTTATAGGTATGTTTGACGGCATTAAGCAATAGATTGGCCTTTTCAATCAAGGCCGAGCGGGCCGAGGAGTTTTCGGCGTTTATGCTTAATTCCTGCCAGCTGTCAAAGAAACTTGAGAGCACCGCGTTAAAACCGTTTTCCGTCGGTTCCATAAATATTTGCTCTATTTGGCTTAAATAAGTGGCGCGGGTTTCCCACTGGCCCAGTGTATGCTGTTCTTTACGGATCTGCCTGTCCAAAAACAGATCGCGGATGCGTTTTATTTCATCAACCACCACTCCTGTGCCCAGCATGCCTTTAAAGGCATAGGGTATGGCAGGTGTCGGAGTCATGTGGGCAACCTGACGGCTGTAGCCTTCTGTATTGGCATTGGCAATATTGTGGCCTGTTACTTCCAACCCCTTTTGCTGTGCCTGCATTCCCAGGCGTGCTATATTCAAACCGAAAAATGTAGACATTTTTTCCTCCTCTTCTGCCTCAGGCAAGGCGGGTAATAACCTGTGCAGTCTGTTTCCCGGCTGTCTTTCCTGCTGCCGTATAGGATACATGCTGCGGGAAAAGGACTGCTTTCACCTGCTCCCACAAAGCAAGTTCGCTTTGTATAAGCAGCTTATTGGTTGTCTGCAAAGCATGTACTTCTCTTAGGAGGTTTTTGATTTCGGCTGCCAGCAGTTGCAGTTTTCCGGCATTGCCGCCGGCTTTGGCAGCAAGTTCCGAGGCGGTGCGCTCCTTTATCAGGGCAAGACGCTTTTCCTCCAGCCGGATGAGATCCTTCTCCAGCTTTTCTTTTTGCCGGCAGGCCTGCTCAAGCAGCCGGGCATCATTGTTGATTACGGCTTGCCGTTCTTCTTTGCTGACCTTTTGCAGCTGCAGGAGAGTGTCCCGTATATCGCAAAGTACTGCAATTTCCCTGCTCATTATTTACCCTCCATATCGGTGCTGTCTGTTCAGATTATCGGCAGCAGGGGCGGATACTTTAGGGGAAAAACGTACTTTAATTAAAATAAAAAAGGCTGTCAGCCTATTGCTAAGACAGCCGGCATGCTTCCGCCCAGGTGTCACGCAGTTCGGTAAGCATTTTTTCCGCCGCATCAAGAGGGGAGGTGCTTTTCTTTATATTTGCCTCAAGCAGGCAGCGATATATATAGTCATAAAGCGCGTACAGACTCTGCGCAATTTCACCCTGACTGAAATCCAGGTTGCCCATCAATTCCTGCAAAATGTCTTGCGCTTTGATAATTGCCCTGTGGCTTTGTTCAATTTGCTTCTTTTCCATTCCCATGCGGGCCTGCCTGATAAAACGCAGCGCTCCGTTATAAAGCAGCAGAACAAGCTGTTCGGGAGAAGCAGTATTTACCTGGTTCTTCATATATGCTTGAGTGGGATTTATCATGTTTTTACCCCCGTTTTTATATTTTTTTATCAAGCAGCAGGCCGATCATTTCTCTGATGCTGGCGGCTAGGTCAAGTAGTTTTTGGGGAGGGATTTCCTTTATGACCTCATTTGTGATAATATCAACAATCTGCAGCATATAGCGGTCAGCCCCTTCATGGAATTTAAAGCGAAAGCCGATATTTAAAGCTTCTGTGGTTTTGTTTAACTGTCCAACTGTTCCGAGGATTTCTTCTTTGCTAAAGGGATAAACCTGTTCAGCTTCCTGCTCTTGTTTTACAGGCTGCCGGGGGACTGCCGCTGCGGGCTGGATCCTTCTTTCAAACAGGTGAGGGACGCTTGCATCAACTTTCATTTTTTCACCTCTCATCCATACAGGGTTTCTGTTAAACTTTTCGGCACAAAATATAAAAACTTTAGCAGCGAATTGGATTTTATACATATTTATCTGCCGTTAAGTTCCGGTGGTAGCTGCCGATTAAAAACTTAAAGGTTTATGTATGGTTTTTTTGGGAAGTGATATTTGTGAAAGTACAGGGTGTTGATCCGACAATTTTAAACCGCATACAGGAAAAAGTCAGGCAAAAAGCGGTACAAGGGTCGGAGCAGGTGATAATTACCGATAACCGGCGCAGGCGCAGCCGGCAGCAAAAAAGGGAACAGGGCCATAATGCTGAATTAATTGCAGAATCGTTAAATGAAATTGGAGAGGATCTGGATATTGACCTGGTTTTTGCTGCTGAAGGGGAAGAAACGGCTGTTGTTTTAGTGCTGGAAAAAAGCTCGGGTAAAGTTGTCAGCCGCCTGCCGGCGGAAAAAGCCAGGGCTTTGCTTGGTGAATTAAGAAATTACATCGGGCTCATGGTTGATTACTATCTCTAAGAGAAAGCAGGCCAACTTTGTTACCTTTTTTATAATTTTAGTAAAAAAATAATAATTACTAAAAAATTTTAAAAAAAAATTAATTATTATAGCAGGAATTTCTCTTTTTATGACGAATAACGTTTTTTGCTGTAAGAAAATCTTGGCAATAGAGGTAATGTGTTTCACTGGCTGAAGGCTTTTAAGTCATTTCTCACGGACGAGAAATAAAGTTAAGCAAAAAAAAAATACAACAAGGATGTTGAAAAAGGCAAACCTGCCGAAAGGCAGGGACGCAAAGCCACAGGCCTAAGACCGTTTGGTTATGGCGGCTGGGTTGCCGGTCCTATGTAATCCTTGTTTTTTGGTGCTCTAGGCGGCTAACCCTAGAGCATTTTTGTCATCTTTTCAATTTTATAAAATATCGCAACAATTAAAACAATTTCGAGAGGGGAGAAAAATGTACGGATTATGGTCGGACAAGCCTACACTGCTGCTACAGGCGGCATTGGATGCGGCCGCTGAAAAACAGCGGGTAGCTGCGCATAATATGGCAAATGTTAATACTCCCAATTATTTTAGGAAGGAAGTTGTTTTTTCCGCCGAACTGGAAGCCGCAAAAAACAGGCTTGCCCTGGCGGTTACCAATCCCCGTCACCTGCCGGAGGAGCAGGCCGCCGGAAAACCTTACCGGGTAGTTGAAGATACCAGCGGAACGATGCGCACAGACGGCAGCAATGTGGATGTTGACAGGGAAATGGTTCTTATGGTGATGAATCATCTGCATTATAATGCTCTGGCACAGGCCTTAAGCGGCCGTTATGCCAAGTACCGTTATGTTATAAGCGAAGGAAGGGGTTGATTGGCTAAATGAAAATATTTAATACTTTACAGATTTCAGCTTCCGCCCTTACGGCTGAACGGCTCCGGCTAGATATAATTGCCGGCAACATTGCCAATGCCAATACTACACGAACCGCGGAAGGAGGACCTTATCGTCGAAAAACTGCTGTTTTTGCCGAAGCACTTGCCGATGCCGAAAAAGCCGGGCGGGGAGTGAGAGTAGCGGCTGTTCGTGAGGATAACAGCCCAAACCGGCTGGAATATGATCCGCAGCATCCGGATGCTGATGAGCTGGGGTATGTGGCCTATCCCAACATCAATGTGGTACAGGAAATGGTGGACATGATAACAGCCACCCGTTCCTATGAGGCCAATACTACAGTCCTTAACAGCACCAAAAACATGTTCCAGAAGGCTTTGGAAATCGGCAGAAGGTAGGTGAGAGGCTGTGAATGTGGAAAGTATCAATCCGTATATTCCGCTGCAATGGCAGACAGTAACGGAGGATAAGGCTGCGCAGCCTGAGGGGACTGCCTTTGCTGATACATTGAAAAAGGCTCTTTATAAGGTAAACAGCCTGCAGATTAAAGCTGATGAGGCAGCCACTGCCCTGGCAACGGGCCAGGCCGAAGATGTGCACCAGGTTGTAATAGCTCTGGAAGAAGCCATGCTTGCCATGCAGCTGACTATGCAGGTCCGCAATAAAATACTGGAAGCTTACCAGGAAATTTCACGCATGCAGATTTAATGTTGCTATCCAAGCAAGTGCAAAATAAGTGGAAGTCGGGGAAGTGATTACTTTGGCGGCAATGAGCCGAGCAGAGATAGTAAGCGGCCTGCGGCAAAAATGGCTTGATTTGAGTCTTGCGAAAAAAGTGGCAGCCGGAATTCTGGCAGTAGCACTCATTTGTACCCTTTTTATAATAGTAAGAGCCCTCTCCCGTCCCAAAATGGCTCCCCTGTTTACAGAACTGGAAGCCTCTGATGCAGCCAGGGTCACGGAGAGGTTAAAGGAACTGGGAGTTGCCTATACACTCGCCAGTGAGGGCAGGAGTATTCTTGTTCCGGAAGACAAGGTTTATGATTTACGTATTCAACTGGCCGGGGACGGGACACTGCTTGCAAGCGGCACAGGATTTGAGCTTTTTGATGAAACAAAATTGGGAGCGACGGATTTTTCCCGGCGGATTGACTATCAAAGGGCTTTGCAGGAAGAATTGCGCAGGACAATAGTGCAAATTGATGAGGTTGAGCAGGCCCGTGTCCACCTTGCCATTCCTGAACCCAGTGTTTTCATTGAGGAGACGGCGGCTCCCTCCGCTTCAATTCTGCTGAAGCTGAAGCCATACGCAAAGCTTAGCGAGTTGCAGGTTCGCGGGATTATTAATCTGGTTGCCGGTAGTGTGGAAAAGCTTTCTCCGGAAGCGATTACAATTGTTGATACCCAGGGTAATATTTTAAGCAGTGACATTGCGAGAAGCATGGCGGAGCAGCTGGCGGAGGCTACGAATGAACAGTTGGCTGTGCGCCGTTCATTTGAAAGGGAACTGGAACAGCGCCTGCAAAACCTGCTTGACCGTGTCCTGGGTCCCGGACAGTCCATAGCAATGCTGACGGCAGAGCTGGATTTTAATTCCACAGAAACCACATTAATTACTTTCGGAGAGGAAGGGGTGCCGCGCAGCCAGCAGGTGATCAGAGAGGAATGGGCAGGTTCCGGCAGCTTTACGGGCGGCGAGGCCGGTACAGGCAGCAATATACCCGGTTATGTTGTAGGAGGAGAGTCCGGGGAGTCAACTTACAGCAGAACGGAAGAAACGACCAATTATGAAATTGATGAGACCAGGGAAAAGCAGATTCTTGCCCCGGGCCGCTTGCAGCGTTTACATACAGCCGTTGTCATCAACTCAAAGGATAATAATTTAAGTGAAGCTCAAATCAGGCAGATAGAGGAAACGGTGGCGGCGGCAATTGGTTACCAGGAAGAGCGCGGCGACAGCATCAGCGTGTCGGCAATGGATTTTGATACTTCTCATATTGAGGCTGCGCTGGAGGATTGGGAGAAAGCCCAAAAGCAAGAGCGTCTGGAACGGTATATTACTTTAGGGGCAATTGCTTTAGCCGCATTGATATTATTGATCTTTGTCCTGCGCTTCCTTGCCAAAAGAAGGGAACGCCTGCTTGATGAGGAACTGGCGGCTCTGCCTGAAGTGCCTGTAGAGGAAAAAGAGGAAGCAGAGCTGGCGCCGGAGGAAATCATGAGTTCAGAGCAGCAGACGCATAAACGCGTACGTCAGTTGGCTGATAAAGAGCCGGAAGCTGTAGCATTTTTAATCCGCGCCTGGTTAGCTGAGGATTAGGAGGACTGTTCTGTGGCACGTGGGAAGTTAACGGGTGTTAAAAAAGCGGCCATCCTCTTGATGGCTTTGGGACCTGATATTTCAGCAAAAATATTAAAACATTTCAGTGAAAGCGACATAGAACGCATATCACTGGAAATTGCCAATACTTCCAAAATTGAGATTTCAGCGATTAATGAAGTATTTGAAGAATTCTTACTGGTAAACCAGGCTCAAAAGTACGTGCTTGACGGCGGACTGGAGTATGCAAGAAACCTTTTGGAAAGGACTCTGGGCCCCCAGAAAGCAAAAGAAATTATTAAAAAACTGAAGGATGCTTCCCAGATTAAGCCTTTTATGTTTGCCCGCAATGCGGACCCGAAGCAATTGACAAATCTGATTGCCAATGAACACCCCCAGACAATAGCACTTATACTGTCTTATCTTGACGCCCAGTTGTCATCCCAGGTTTTGTCGGCGCTGCCGGACGAACAGCAGGCTGATATTGCCCAGCGCATCGCCACCATGGAAAGGACGTCACCGGAAGTACTGAATGAAGTGGAAAAAGTACTGAAAGAAAGACTTTCTTCCGTGGTGCAGCATGATTTCGCCGCTGCCGGCGGCATACAGACACTGGTTGACATCTTGAACAATGTGGACAGGGGTACGGAGAAAGTTATACTTGAGGAACTTGAGGTAGACTACCCGGATCTGGTGGATGAAATTCGCAAACGTCTCTTTATTTTCGAAGATGTTATTTCTCTGGACAATGCCTCCATTCAGCGCATTATCCGTGAGGTTGACCAGAAGGATCTGGCAATGGCCCTCAAAGGTTCCAGCGAAGAGGTCCGGGAAAGGATATTCCGCAATGTTTCCAAGCGTGCGGCGGAAATGCTCAAAGAAGAGATCGAATTTATGGGGCCTGTACGCCTGCGCGAAGTGGAAGAGGCACAACAGCGTATTGTCAGCATAATCCGCAAACTGGACGAAACCGGAGAAATTATTATATCCCGGGGTGGAGAAGATGCCATCATTGCCTAGGGTCATTAAAGGGGAAAATGTTAAATATCATGAGAACTGCATTTGCCTGCCCCTGATCGTTGTGCCTGCAAAGGAAAAAAAGGGGAGTTTGCAGCAGGAACAGTTGCCGGAGGGGGAAAAGCCGGGGTTTCAGCCACAGCAGCAGACCGGGGAGACGGGACCGGCAGAAGCCCGGCGACAGGCGGAAGAAATCCTGGAAAATGCCCGCAGGGCAGCAGAGGCAATCGTTTCGGAGGCAAGGGAAGAGCGCAGGCGTTTGCTTGAAGAAGCCGGGGCTGAATGCAAGGAGATTAAAGAAATTGCCCGCCGCACCGCCTATGAGGAAGGACTGAAAAGCGGCCGGGAGCAGGGACTTGCGGAAGGAAGAGAGGAAGCTGCAAGACTGCATGCGGAAGCTGAACGGCTGTTAAAAGAAACCCGCAGCCTGCGGGCGAAAATGCTGGGCCGGGTTGAACCGCAAGTGGTAAAACTGGCCGTGGCTATTGCAGAAAAGCTGATTCAGCGGGAACTCAGTCAGGAACCGGAGATAATTGCCGGTATGGTGCATTCCGCGCTGCGGCAGTTGCAGGAAAAAGGAGAGGTAATTGTCCGGCTTCATCCGGAAGACTGGGTTTACTGCCGTGAGTATCTCGCGGAATGGCAGCAGGAAATGCATGACGGAACAACCCTGTCCCTTCTGGCAGACGGAAATATGGAGCGCGGTACATACCGTGTGGAGACAGATAACAGTGTTGTTGAGTGCCGGGCAAAAGAACGGCTTGACGATTTGCGGCAGGCGCTTATGGAAGTGACGGCCGATGACTGAAATAGATTTAACCCCTTATTTTAACAAGGTTGAGGATTTTCCGCCGGCTCGTATAACCGGACGTGTTTCCCAGGTAGTGGGCCTGACCATTGAAGTTAAGGGACTGGAGGCCTTTATCGGTGAGATTTGCCGGATTTACGTGGCGGATCAAAAGGAACCCGTAGCCGCGGAAGTAGTCGGTTTTAGGAACGGCAGTGTGCTGATGATGCCCCTGGGCAAACTGCAGGGCGTCCGTCCGGGCTGCGAAGTTCTTCCGATGGGGAAAGCGCTTACCGTAAAGGTAGGACCGGAATTGCTGGGCCGGGTAGTTGACGGGCTTGGAGAGCCGATTAACGGTACCATAAATCACCGCCAGAGCAAGTCCTGTCCCGTTGACAACGACCCGCCCAACCCCCTGGAAAGGCAGCGCATTAAAGACGTTTTGCGCACAGGAATCCGGGCTATCGATTTGTTTTTAACCTGCGGCCAGGGGCAGCGCGTGGGAATATTTTCAGGCAGCGGTGTCGGCAAATCCACCCTTCTCGGAATGATTGCCCGCAACAGCGAAGCGGATGTCAATGTTATCGCCCTGGTCGGGGAACGCGGCCGCGAAGTGCTTGAGTTTATTGACCGGGACCTGGGAGAAGACGGACTGGCCCGTTCAGTGGTTGTAGCAGTTACTTCAGACAGGCCTCCCCTGCTGCGGATTAAGGGGGCGCTGGTGGCAACTGCCATAGCGGAATACTTCCGGGACCAGGGGAAAAAAGTTATGCTGATGATGGACTCGGTTACCCGCCTGGCCATGGCGCAGCGTGAAGTGGGGCTGGCCATCGGTGAACCTCCGACCACGAAGGGCTATACCCCTTCCGTTTTTACCTTGCTTCCCCGCCTGCTGGAGAGGGCGGGAACCTCGCAGAAAGGCTCAATTACCGGGCTTTACACGGTACTGGTGGACGGAGATGATTTTAACGAACCCATTGCCGATGCCGTACGCGGCATTTTGGACGGCCATATAGTTTTATCACGCAGCCTGGCGGCCAAAAACCACTTCCCGGCCATTGACATTCTGCAAAGTATCAGCCGTTTGATGACGGAACTGGCAAGTGAAGAACACCAGCAGTTGGCGGGTAAATTCCGGGAGTACCTGGCAACATACACCGAAGCGGAAGATTTAATCAACATCGGGGCTTATGTGGAAGGCAGCAACCCGAAAATTGACGAAGCCCTGGCCCACATTGATGGAATGCGCGCCCTGCTGCGGCAGAACATTAATGAAACGGATAGCTGGGACAGTGCTTATGAAAAGTTGAAGAAACTCCTGGTAAAGGATTGATGAGGAATGTATAGATTTTCCCTGCAGAAAGTCTTGGATTACCGCAAAAAAAAGGAAGAGCTGGCGCAGCAAAAACTGGCCGTTGCGCTCCAGGAGAGGGAACAGGCCCGGTTTGAGCTGCAAAAAACAGAGGAGGAATTTACCGACTGCCAGCGAGTATATACGGATATCCAGTCCACACAGACCGATCTGGCGAGGCTGATGCAGGCCGCCGATTATACGGGACTTCTGGCAAAACAGCTGAAAGCCCGGCAGGAGGAGCTGCTTGCCAGGGAGATCCGCCTGCTGGAGGAGAAGCGGCAGACGGAGCAAGCAATGCAGAGCCGTAAAATTATTGATAAGCTGCGGCAAAAGGACTACAGTCGCTATCTTCAGGAAATGAACAAAGCAGAGCAGAAACAGCTTGATGAAATTGCACGCTTGCTGTTTTTACAGCAGGATAATTAATTTTTCAGATATTAGTATTGGAAAGGAGGTGAGCGGATGGAGACATTTGTTATGCCATGTTTGCCGGCAAGTCCTGGCAGTGTACCCGCAGACGGCATCTCACCGGGCCGGGCAGAGGAAGGTGAAATGTTCCTTGAGCTTTTTTCTCTGCTAAAAGGGCTTGGGAACATGGAACAGACCGGGCAGGAAGAAAAAGCGGCGGAGGAAGAGGCAGAAAATGAAGAGCCGGCAATGCCGGCAGTTCTGCCCGGCGACATGCCTTTACAGCCGGCGGCAACCGGCCCGGTGCAGGAAGCATTCCTGCCCCCGGCTCCGGAAGATGCTTTGCCCCCGGCAAATTTGACGGTTATTCCCGGGGCGCCGGAACCGGCGGCTTTGAAGCCGGACGGGGCGCTGCAGCGGGAATTGGCCCCGCAGAATGCGGAAACACTTGACCGGGCCTGGCAGCAGGAGCCTTCCCCCTTTATGGCTCCGGCGGAAACGGGAGAGACCGGCAGGAAAGTTGAGCCTGACCTCCCACAGCCGGCTGCTCACAGGGAAGACGCGGCAGAATATCCCGGTTTTCCGGAGGAAATTCCAAGGGAAATTACCGTGGCGAATTTGCCACCCGGCGAGCCTCCGGAAGATACGGCTTGGCCGGTGGGACAGGCAGGCACGGACGATGCAATGCAGGCGTCCGAGGAAAAGGAAATCCGCGCAGTCTCCGGCCGGGAGACGGAAGCGGCTGCGGCAAGGAAAAGAGAGGGCAGGAGTGTAAGCGGCAGTGAACAGCCTGTACAGTTAAATGATGCTGTGGACAGGCCCGCCCTCAAAAGCGCCGCCGCTGACTTTGTCCGGCAGCCGGAAGCGGAGATTCCGGAATCTTCACCGGAAGAAAAACGGGTGACGACTTTGCAGCCTGCCCGGACCAGAGAAATGCTTAATGCCTACCGCCCGAACATCCCGAAAGTCTTTAATTACGAGACACTGCGTGAGTCTGTGACGGAGCAGGTCCTGCAGCGCATGACTTTCTACAGTACGCCCGGCGGAGCCAAAAAACTGCATGTGCGTTTGAGGCCGGAGTCCCTTGGTGAAGTGGAAATCAGCCTGCAGCTGGAAAAAGGCAGGATTACGGCCAGGGTGGTTGCGGAAAATGCGCTTGTTAAGGAAATGCTGGAGTCTTCCCTGGGAGTAATCAAGCAGCGCCTGGAAGCGCAGCAAGTGGTAGTCCATGACTTTACCGTTACTGTCAGCGGGCAGGGAGACTCACGGCACGAACGGCTGCCCGGGTGGCAGGAAATGACCGGCCGGCAAATGCAAGTGGCACGGGAGACGGAAGGGGAGGAAATTATGGCTTCCGCCCCCAGGGGAATGGTTGATTTACTGGTCTGATTAGTATCTTGGAGGTGAGAAGATGACAAATGTTGCGGGTGTAACAGGTTATGCAACCTCTATGGCAGGTGCCGGGAACAACGAGAAAAAAACGGGCCCCCTGCAGGAACTGGGAAAAGATGCTTTTCTGCAGCTCCTGGTAACTCAGCTGCGCTACCAGGATCCTTTAAGCTCCAAGGACAGTACCGATTTTATAGTGCAAATGGCCCAGTTTACAATGCTGGAGCAGCTGCAGAACCTGAATGCCTCCATGACGAGCCTGCTTTCGCTGCAGCCCCCAATGCAGAGTATGGCGCCGATGTACCTGGGGCTGAAAGTGACGGTCAGGGGGGAAGACAATAGCCTTGAAGAAGGTACGGTCTCAGCCGTGAATTTTATCGGCGGCAGTCCCTACCTGGAGGTAAACGGCAGACAATATGCCCTGGAGGACGTATTGAAGGTGACGACAGGTGGTGAATAGGCATGAAAATTAACCGGTACCTGCCGGGGGTGGCCGGACCGGGGAAAACGAAGCCAGTAGCTGTCCCGGCCGCCCAAAAGCAGCAAAAGCCTTCTGCATTTGCCGGTATCCTGCAGGAGACGCTTGCGGGGCAGGAGCTGAAGTTTTCCGCCCATGCACAGCAGCGTTTGCAGGAAAGACAAATCCGTTTGCAAACAAACGACCTGGAAATGATCAACCGGGCATTGCAGAGAGCGGAACAAAAAGGCGCCCGCTCAACGCTGATGCTTTACCAGGACCTGGCTTTGATTGCCAGCGTGGCAAATAAAACAATCATCACCGCCATGAAAGGCGATGACATGAAGGAACATGTATTTACCAACATTGACAGTGCGGTGATAATCCGCTAAAGTGGCTGGACCTCGCCGAGGAAGCCACGGGCCGCCGACCGACAGAAGCGGCCGCAAAAAATATTCCAAACGGAGGTCATTAGAATGCAAAGATCATTATTTACCGCCGTAACGGGCCTGAGAAACCACCAGACAAAACTTGATGTGATTGGCAACAACATTGCCAATGTGAATACAATCGGCTTTAAGAGTAGCCGGGTAAGATTCCAGGATGTGTTTAGCCAGACCTTGCGCGGCGCCAGCGCTCCCGTGGACAACCGCGGCGGCACCAACCCGGTGCAGGTAGGAATGGGGATGACCATCGGGGCCATTGATACCCTGCATACCCAGGGCACACCGCAGTTTACAGGCGTGGGCACCGACCTGGCCATTGACGGCAAAGGCTATTTTGTGGTTACCGATGGGGTGAATATCTATTACACCAGGGACGGCGCCCTTTCCGTGGGGCCTGACGGAGATCTCGTCAATTCCGCCAGCGGCCTCAAGCTTCTGGGCTGGGCTGCCGATGCCGCGGGCAATATCAATACCACGGAAGAAAACCTTGGTTTTCTTAACATCCCTATCGGGGAGCGGCTGATTACCAGGGCAACACAAAACATTACCTTCAGCGGCAACCTGGATGCCGCCCTGGGGGTAAACGGCACCCATGAAACTGATTTCATGGTTTACGATTCCCAGGGGGGGATGCATACAGTAAGAATTATATTTACAAAAACTGCGGACAACGCATGGGGCTACCAGGCGCAATATGTTCCCCCTTCCGGCAGTCCGCAAAATGCAGGGAGCGGGGCACTTAGATTTACGGAAAACGGCTATCTTAATTTGAGCACATCCACTATCGGCAATATAAGCTTTACGCCCCCCGGCGGAGTGGGAACTTTGAATATTACTTTGGACTTTTCAAATGTCTCACAGGTAGTGGCCGACCCGGCAGTGGGCAGCAATGCCCAGCTTGCCTACCAGGACGGCTTCCCTGTAGGTGAACTGGAAAGTTTTGTGATTGGCAGCGACGGGGTGATCAGCGGAACTTACACCAACGGTCTGGTCAGGGACCTGGGACAGATTGTCCTGGCCTCCTTTGCCAATCCCGAGGGGTTGATGAAGGCGGGCGGCAACCTGTACACCGTTTCCGCCAACTCCGGAGAAGCCCGGATCGGTATGGCGGGGGTGGAAGGACGGGGAAAAATCCAGACATCGGCTCTTGAAATGTCAAATGTGGACCTGTCGTATGAGTTTACGGAGCTGATAACCACTTCCCGTGCCTACCAGGCAAATTCCCGGGTTATTACGTCGTCGGATGAGCTGTTGCAGGAGCTTGTTAATTTGAAGCGGTAAAGATATGAGGTGAATTGTCAATGCAAAGAAAGATGGACTTGCTTACCATAATGGGGATAGTGCTCGGGTTAGGCCTGGTATTTGGCGCTATAGCCATGGAAGGCAAATTGAGTACTTTCTGGAGCTTGACTTCCTTGATGATCACGGTAGGGGGGTCCTTTGCCGCCCTCCTGATTAATTTCCAGATACCGCAGATCAAAATGGTCTTTCAGGTTACCAAGAAGGCTTTTACGGATGATGTCAAAGATATCAGTGATTATATTGACTTGTTCGTCCGCCTGGGACAAAAGGCCCGACGTGAGGGCCTTTTGGCCCTGGAGGACGACCTGGCGGAGCTGGATGATCCTTTCCTGGCCAACGGCATGCAGATGGTAATTGACGGCCTGGACCCTGAACTTATCAGGGATATCATAGAAACGGAAATTGAAGCAACTCAAGCCCGCCACAAATTAGGCCAGGATGTGTTCCGCACCTGGGGGGCGCTCTCGCCCGCTTTCGGGATGATCGGTACATTAATCGGCCTGATCAATATGCTGACAAACCTGGACGACCCCAGCAAGATCGGTCCGGGCATGGCCGTGGCTCTTATAACCACTTTCTATGGGGCGCTGCTGGCCAACCTGCTCTTTATTCCCATTGCCGGTAAGCTGTCTATCCGCTCGGAAGCGGAGACTGCCGTAAAAATGGCGATTATTGAAGGTGTTCTGGCCATCGGAGCCGGGACAAACCCCCGGATTCTCAAGGAGAAAATGAAAGCCTATGCTTCTCCGGAAGAGCGGCAGCGTATGGATGAGTACGATGCCTTGCGGAGAGACAGGGGCGATGAGGAAGTGGTGTATGACAGTGCGTAAAAGAAAGATCAAGACAGAAGGTGAAATAAATACCCAGGGCTGGATGACTACTTATTCAGATATGGTGACACTTCTGCTTTGCTTTTTTATCCTGCTTTTTTCCTATTCAGTGGTTGATGTGCAGAAGTTCCAGCAGGTGCTTTCCTCAATCCAGCTTACTTTTCTCGGCAGCCAGGGTCTTTTGGATGCTGCTCCCGCCCTCGAAGCGCCGCCGGATGAAGGTCAGGCAACTGAAGAGATAGGAAGAATGGAGCAAATAATAATGACTTACCAGGCAATCCAGGAATATCTGCGGCAGGAAGGGCTGGATGATGCCATAAAAGCCCGCATTGAGGAGAGGGGAATTGTGCTGGAAATCCAGGACAGGATTCTCTTTGATTCGGGAAAGGCTGAAATTAAGGAAGAAGCCAAGGAAATACTCGCCAAGGTTTCCGGGATTCTCAGAAGCGTCAATAATATGATCATTGTGGAAGGGCATACCGACAATGTCCCGATAAATACTGTGAAATACCCGTCAAACTGGGAGCTTTCCGTGGACCGGGCCGTACAGGTGGTAAAATATCTCTCCAGCCACCACCATATTGCCCCGCAACGGTTTATTGCCACCGGCTACGGGGAATATCACCCGGTGGCCGATAACAGCACAGTTGAGGGGCGGGCCCGCAACCGCCGTGTAAATATAGTTATTTCTGAAGTTAATTTGTTGGATAAGGAGGCGCAGGAGAATTGAGTACGGGCGTTGTGCAACAAAGGGACACAGCCGAAAGAAAAAACAGGCTGCTTGTACCCCTTTTGCTGGTAGTTATTGTTGTACTTGCCGTTGCCTTTGGCGTGTTTTATGTATTAAACGGGCGGCAGTCCCTGCAATTGCCCCAGTCGGGAAGTACCGTTGTGGTTAACGGCAATTATGAAGTGTACGGTCCCGAGGAGTATACCGTCAATCTTGCGGACAGCGGGCAGCGGCGCTATCTGAAGGTTTCGGTAGCCCTGGCTTATGCCAATAAACGGCTGGCTAAAGAACTGGGAAAACGCCAGGCTCAAATCAGGGATTTGATGATAACAACACTGCGCAGTCAGTGCGCGGATGATTTGTCTGGCAGTGAGGGGCTGGAGGCGCTGCGTGAAGAGATAAAAACGGCGATAAACGGTATCTTGGACACGGGAAGGATCTATGAAGTTTACTTTACCAGTTTTCTTGTACAATAAAGGGTTGTGGAGGATCGTATGAGCTCATCATTTATGTCCCAGGAGGAAATTGAAAAGCTGATCAGCAAGCTGCACTCAGGATCAAAGGATCCCTTAACGGAAAATAACCGGGAAAAGCTGTCCGGTTCCGAATATGAAGTACAGGAAGTTAAATTTCCGGAACTGACACCCCGGGAACCGGGAGAAAAGCAGCGGAGCTCGGCTTATTTTAAAGATATCCCTGTCACGCTGACACTGGAACTGGGGAAAGCAACCCTGACGGTCAGAGAAATCCTGCAGTTGCAGAAAGGTTCCGTTATAAAACTGGACAGGCTGGCCGGGGAAAACGCCCTGCTGCGTGTTAACGAAAAGCCTTTAGCCTGGGGTGAAGTGGTGGTCATCAACGAGAACTTTGGCTGCCGCATTGCTGAAATCCTGGCAGAGGATGACAGTGAAGCGGGGGAAGAGTAAGCCATGGAGGCATTTCTGACCTTCCTGAAAGTTGCTGTCTCTTTGGCCCTGGTGCTTTTTTTGGCCTACTGGTTTATGCGCTACCTGCTGCCCAAGCTGCAGGGGGGATACGCTCCCGGCCGGGGAAATATGCAGTTCCTGGAGCGCCTGCCGCTTGCGCCACGCTCGTATATCTGTCTTGTCAGGGTGGGGAAGCGTTGTTTTCTGCTTGGGATTACCCAGACAGAAATAACTTGCCTTGCGGAAATTGACGATACTGAAATAAAAACGGCGGCTGATTATGCAACTGTAAATTTCCCCGGGTTTTCCGAGATTCTTAAAAAAAGCAGGGAAAAAATCAGCAGTTTCGGTGCGAGGGCCGGCACAAACAACGGAAACAGGGAAACGGAGAAATAGTATGAAGGGCAGAAAGCGGTTATTTATAATACTTGCCATAACAGGAGTTGTCTTCTTTTCTTTGCTGCCTCTAAAGGCTGCGGCACAGCCCCGGATTACCGTTCCCGGCATCAATATTGAAATCGGTCCGGCAGAGGAACCGCAGGAATTAGTAGGCACCCTGCAGTTGATGCTGCTGCTTACCGTTTTAACCCTTGCCCCGGCAATCATTATTCTCATGACTTCTTTTACCCGGCTTGTTGTTGTTCTGTCTTTCGTAAGAAATGCCCTGGCGACCCAGCAGACGCCGCCCAATCAGGTGATTATCGGCCTGGCGCTTTTTCTGACGGTTTTCATAATGGCTCCCGTTTACCGGGAAATCAACAGCAATGCAATTCAACCCTATGTGGCAGGGGAACTTACCCAAGAGGAAGCCCTGGCGGCGGGAGAAAAACCTCTACGGGAGTTCATGCTGAAGCAGACGAGGGAGAAAGATTTGGCGCTCTTTATCAATATTTCCGGCAGTGAGCGCCCGCAGACCAGAGACGATGTGTCTTTGACCGTCCTGATTCCCGCCTTTGTGATTTCCGAATTAAAAACCGCTTTTCAGATGGGATTCCTGTTATACATACCGTTTATCATTATTGATATGGTAGTAGCCAGCACTTTAATGTCCATGGGAATGTTCATGCTGCCGCCCGTCATGCTTTCACTGCCTTTTAAGCTTTTGCTCTTTGTAATGGTTGACGGCTGGCATCTGGTGGTACAGTCCCTTGTGGAGAGCTTTATGTGAGGAGGCGGCTTATGTCCTTTGAATTCATTTTGGGAACGGCAAGAGAATCAATCCTGACCGTTTTATCACTTGCCGGCCCGCTTTTGGCTATTAGCCTTTTAATCGGCCTGTGCGTCAGCATATTTCAGGCTACAACACAAATTCAGGAACCGACATTAACGTATGTTCCCAAAATAATTGCTGTCTTTATAGGTATCCTTCTGTTCGGCAGTTGGATGCTGACAACACTGGTGAATTATACGGTAAATCTATATGCTCAGCTGGGAAAATTTGGAATGTAGGCGGAGACTATGAGCAGTGAACAGTGGTTTTATTTACTTTTGTTGTTTGCCCGTTTTACCGCTGCTATTGCCGTTTTGCCCATTTTTAGCATGCGGGGCATGCCGGTTTTGCTTAAGGCAGGCTTTGGCGCCATTTTTGCTTATCTGCTTTTTATAGCAAGTACGCAGGAAGCTGCGCCGCCTCCCCATCTGCTGACCTATGTCCTGACCGTAGCTTCAGAGGTGCTTGTCGGCCTGACACTGGGACTTTTGGTGCTCTTCTTTTTCACTGCAGCAAGGATAGCGGGACAGTTTGTTGACTTGACAATGGGCCTTGCCCAGGCGTCAATTTTTGATCCCCAGTACGGCAGCCAGGTTACTTTGTTTGGGCAGTTTTATTATCTATTTGCCCTGGCCCTGTATTTTTCGGTTAACGGTCATCATTACTTATTCAAAGGGCTGGCACAGAGCATAAAACTTGTCCCGCCCGGGGGAGCTGTTCTGCAGGCAGCTCTGATGCCGCGGTTTTTAGCATACTTTTCCCAGATGTTTACAATTGCTTTTCAGTTGGCGGCACCGGTAATTATTGTTTTGGTAATTTCTGAATTGGCGCTTGGACTCTTGGGGAAAACGGTTCCCCAGTTGAATGTGTTTATGGTGGGAATGCCACTAAAAGTGGGGGTTGGCTTATTAGTTATCTATATAATTTTTCCTTATCTTGCACAGGTAATAACAACGGTTTTCGACACACTGCATCAAAACCTTCAGAGCCTGCTTGCCCTCCTGTAAAGCCGTATGGCAGGCTGGATCTGCAACTTTTTGCCGAGGCGGAAAAAACGGAAGAGGCAACGCCCAGAAGGCGGCAGGAAGCAAGAAAAAAAGGGCAGACAGTTAAATCAGCGGAACTAAATTCCGCCGTCAACCTTTTGGTTTTGACACTCCTTTTCATGGCGACCGGGCGCTGGTTGTTCTCTTCCCTGACGGGCATGATAACCCGCTGCCTGCAGCGGCAGCCGTCAGTGCTTACTGCCGGCAACATGACTGCAATTGTCACGGCTTCCCTTACTGATTTCTTTCTGCTTGTTTTGCCTGTTTTTTTAGCAGCTGTTGCGGCCGGTCTTGTGGTTAATTTTGCTCAGACAGGGTTTCTGTTTACGACCGAGCCGCTGCTTCCCCAGCTGTCGCGGCTTGACCCGGTGGCGGGCTTTAGAAGGATGTTTTCCAAAAGGTCTCTTTTTGAACTGGTTAAATCGCTGTTAAAAGTTGCTGTCATTGCTTTTATTGCCTTTAATTATATCCGCGGTACCCTGGAAAAAATGCTGCTTGTCCTTTATCAAAGCACGAGCCAGATTTGGGATTCTTTCAGCACACTTTTTACCGGTCTTGCATTGCGGGTAGGGGCGGCCTTTATTGTCCTTGCTGCAGCCGATTACCTTTACCAGCGCTATGAACATGAAAAGAGCCTGAAGATGACAAAACAGGAACTGAAAGAAGAATACAAACAAACGGAAGGGGATCCCCTGATAAAAAGCCGCCTGCGTGAGCGGCAGCGCAAGCTGGCAATGCACCGCATGATGGAAAGCATACCGGAGGCTGCCGTGGTTATTACCAACCCCACGGAACTGGCGGTAGCCCTGCGTTACCGTGAAGAAGAAGACGATGCCCCGGTGTTGGTGGCAAAAGGGGCAGGTACAACGGCGCAAAGAATACGTGAACTAGCCCGCAAGCACAATGTACCCATTGTAGAAAACAAACCTGTGGCTAGGATGCTGTTCCGGCAGGTAGATATCGGACAGGCTATCCCTGTTGAAATGTACCAGGCCGTTGCCGAGATACTGGCCGTTGTTTACAGAATGCGCGGGCAGTACCGGTAGCTGCCGCAAAAATATCGGAAAGAGGAAGGCGTTATGGCAAAGGTCAGCGTCAGTCGAGGATGGCAGGAATTTCTGAATAATGCGGATGTAATAATTGCAGCGGCGGTAATTGCTGTTGTCATGATTATCATTATTCCGCTCCCACCGCTGCTTTTGGATATACTTCTGACAGTTTCCATCTCTCTTTCGCTTGTGATATTGCTTTTAACCATGTTTACCACAGAAACCCTGCAGTTTTCCGTTTTTCCATCTCTTTTACTGGTGACAACGCTTTTTCGCCTGGCACTGAATATTTCCTCCACTCGCCTGATATTAAGCAGGGGCGAAGCCGGTTCAATAATTGCGGCTTTTGGCAGTTTTGTTACCGGAAACAACTATGTGGTCGGACTGATAATTTTTGTTATCATTACCGTAATTCAATTTGTTGTTATTACCAACGGGGCCGGGAGGATTGCCGAGGTAGCCGCCCGCTTTACCCTTGATGCCCTGCCCGGCAAGCAGATGAGCATTGATGCCGATTTTAACGCCGGCCTGATTAATGAGGAGGAAGCCCGCCGCCGGCGCAAGGAACTGCAGGCCGAAGCCGACTTTTACGGGGCAATGGACGGGGCGAGCAAGTTTGTCCGCGGTGATGCCATTGCGGGAATAATTATCGTTCTGATCAACATTTTAGGGGGTTTCGCCGTCGGTGTTTTGCAGCTTAATCTGCCTATAGAAGAGGCCATCCAGCGCTACATCAGGCTGACGGTGGGCGACGGCCTTGTAAGCCAGATTCCGGCTTTGCTGGTTTCCACGGCAGCAGGCATGCTGGTAACGCGCAGCGCATCCCAGGGCAGCTTCGGCCAGGATCTATCTCGCCAGTTGTTAAGCTTCCCCCGCGTGATGGCTTTGGCTTCCGCTATTTTATTCGCGCTCTCCATTGTACCGCAAATTCCCTTTTTCCCCTTTTTTCTGCTGGGGGCAGCGAGCGGTTTTGCCGCCTATGTTCTGCACCGGGAAGAAAAGGATGAACTGAGAAGGGAAAGGGAGAGGAAAGTTCAGGAAGATATCAGGCCGGTACAGCCGGAAAGTGTGCTTAACCTTCTGGTGGTGGAGCCGCTGGAAATAGAAATCGGCTACAATCTTATTTCCTTGACGGAGCGTTCCCAGGGCGGGGATTTGCTGGACAGAATTACCGCCTGCCGGCGCCAGTGTGCGCTGGAACTGGGGATTGTAGTACAGCCCATCCGTATTCGTGATAACCTGCAGCTGCCGCCGAACAAGTATATCTTCAAGCTGAAGGGCAACGAGATTGCGGAAGGCGAGCTGCGGCCGGGCCAGTATCTGGCTATGAATCCGCTGGACAGCGAAGAAATTGCTCTTGAGGGCCATAGGACAAAGGAGCCGACCTTCGGCCTGCCCGCTGTGTGGATAAGCGGGGACCGCAAAGAAGAGGCGGAACTCTTAGGGTACACTATTGTGGATGCCACGACTGTATTGATAACTCATTTGACGGAAATAATTAAGGCCCATGCCCATGAACTGCTGGGCAGGCAGGAAGTCAAAGAATTGATTGATTTGGTGAAAGAAAAACAACCGGCCGTAGTTGAGGAACTGCTGCCCGATTTGTTGACTCTCGGTGAGATCCAGAAGGTCCTGCAGAATCTTTTGCGGGAGCGGGTGCCGATCCGGGATCTGGTTACTATTTTTGAGACTCTGGCTGACCATGCCCGCAGTACGAGGGAGATAGATACCCTGACGGAATATGTACGGCAGGCCCTGGCAAGGACACTGTGCAGCCTTTATGCCGAGGAAGGCAAACTGCGGGTGATTTCCCTTGCCGCGCCGCTGGAACAAAAAATATATGAGTCCATAACCGCTACAACCAACGGCGCTTTTCCTGTTTTGGACCCGCAGACGGCGCAGAGGATTTTTGCCGGTATCAGTAAAATACTGGAGCGCGAAATGATGCAGGGATATACACCGGTTGTGCTCACTTCGTCCCGCATCCGCCTGCCCTTTAAACGCTTGTCGGAACGTTTTCTCAGCAGCCTGACGGTGCTGTCCTTTAACGAAATAGTACCGGGGATCGGCATAGAATCGGTGGGGATGGTGAATGAAAGTTGAGGATTAAAAAATATACCGTGGACAATGTGCTGGAGGGAATGCAGCAGATAAAAAACGAGCTCGGCCCGGATGCTGTAATATTACAAAGCAGAAAGGTCAGGCAGAAAGGCTTGCGCGGCTTGTTTGTTCCGCCCAAGATCGAAATTACGGCGGCCGTCGATTCGGTCGTCGCGCCTGCCGCTCCGGCTGCCGAAGATAGAATAGAGCAGAAACTGCAGGAAGAAGTCGGGGAATTAAAGCAGCTGGTTAAAAAGCTGGTTGCGAGCCAGCAAAAACAGCATATTGAAGGGAAGGGCCCTTTTGCCTACTGGATGCAGCGGCTGATTGACAATGATGTGGAACCCGGACTGGCGCAGGAGATTTTGGCGGAAATTCATGAAAATTTTGCTGCCGAGAACGGGCTGGCTGATGAGGTAGTAAAAATGATTGTGAAAAATAAGGTGCGTGACCGGCTGCTGACGGAAGATCTGCCCCTGAGGTCGAGAATACTGGCTTTTGTCGGCCCGACGGGCGTTGGGAAAACCACTACGCTGGCCAAGCTGGCGGCCCATTTTTCCCTCTACCGCAACCAGCGGACAGGAATTATAACCATAGATACATACCGGATAGGCGCGGTGGAACAGTTGCGCACCTATGCAGATATTACGGGCATACCTATTGAAGTGGTAATGACCCCCAAAGAAATGCCGGAAGCTTTGCAGCGCCTTGCCGACCGGGAAGTAATTCTGGTTGACACTGCCGGACGCAATGCCAAAAATACACTGCATGTTTCGGAGTTGGCTGCTTTTCTCGCACCGCTGCCGGCACCGGAAATCTTCCTGGTGTTAAGCGCATCTACAAAAGCCAATGATATGCGCTTAATAATCGACAGTTTCCGGAAAGTGAAATACAACCGGCTGATTTTTACCAAGATGGATGAAACAGCAACCTATGGGGTGATTCTCAACGCCTGCCGGCAGGCGGAACTGCCGGTAACTTATGTAACGACAGGGCAGAATGTGCCTGATGATTTGGAAGTTGCCGATGCTGAGAAAATTGCCAATCTGATTCTGGGGGGATGAGCCAATGGTTGACCAGGCTGAGCAATTGCGACGGCTGGTTTCAGCCGTTCCTCAGCAGAGAAAAATCCTCCGCAGGAAGAGAATACCGCGGGTAATTACCGTTACCAGCGGCAAAGGCGGGGTCGGGAAAACAAGTGTCGTTATCAATCTGGCCATTGCCCTTGCCCTGTTGGGCAAGCGGGTTGTAATCATGGATGCCGACTTGGGCCTGGCAAATGTGGATGTAATAATAGGTTTGGTTCCGGTAAATACCCTGCATGATGTGATCCGCGGCAAAAAAACTTTAACTGAAATTATTATTACCGGGCCGGAAGGAGTCAAGATTATTCCCGGAGCTTCAGGACTTGAGGAATTGGCGAACCTCACCGGAGCCCAGCGTGAACGCCTGATAGAAAGCCTTCTTTCCCTGGAAGACATGGCCGATATCCTGCTGATTGATACGGGTGCAGGACTTTCCCAGTCGGTTTTGTCCTTTGTTTCCGCCGCCGATGAACTGATAGTTGTCACAACCTCCGAACCGACGGCAATTACCGATGCCTACGGCATTATTAAAGTTGTAGCCAAAAACGGGCTGCACCGGAAAGCCAAATTAATTGTCAACCAGGTAAAGAATTCCGCTGAAGGAAAGGAAATTGCCGAACGTTTTGCGCAGGTCAGCAAAAAATTTCTGGATCTTGAACTGCAGTATTTAGGGGAAATATGCAGTGACCAGCATGTTGTTTCTGCCGTTAAACAGCAGCAGCCTTTCATTACGCTTTATCCCCGGGCAAAGGCTGCTCAGAATGTGCGGGCAATTGCTGCAAGATTGATGGATCTTTCCGTAGAAAAACCGGGTGGTGTCCGCGGCTTTGTCAGTCGCCTGACGGCAATGCTGGCACAGTCACCAAGGAGCGGAACATGACAAAAAGTCGTTTATTTATAGGGCAAAAGATAACGGTAAGTCATGCTGCCGGCGGTGAGTCCTATTACAGCATGATTCAGGACTTGGACAATCATACCCTGGCGATAACGGTGCCTATGAAAAAGGGCCGGCCTCTTTTGCTCTACAAAGGGGACCAAATAAGCATTCAGTTTGTCCAGCATGACGCGGTTTACAGCTTTGTTACCGAAGTAAAAGGGCAGAAGAAGGTAAATTATGTAAACCTGTTTATTGTGCAGCGACCGAAGACTTTTTCCCGTTACCAGCAGAGGGAGCATGTCCGCCTGAATATTGTTCTGCCGCTGAGGTTTATGCCGCTTCCCAAGGACAGTGAAGAGGAAACCCCCGCTCGCTGGTACAAAGGAAAGACTGTAGATATTTCCGGCGGCGGGCTGCAGTTTAGCACCAGCAAGAGAAGTCTTTCCCTGCAGCAGGAGGATATGCTTGCAGTGAGGCTTTCTCTTGAGACTGACGACGAAGAAGACACCATGGAGATAAAGGGCGTAGTTACCCGGAAAGATGATATAAAAGGCGGCTTCCGCATAGCCCTGCGCTTTACGGAGATAAAGGAGGCCGACCGGGAAAAAACAATCGGTTTCATTTTCCGGGAGATGCGCAAGCGGATTATCTCAATGTCTGAGGAACAGGGTGAATGATGTGAATACTCTTAAGCAATACCGAAGAAGCAGTTATGAGGAGAGGACATGCGGCGAAGATATTTCCCGTTATCTGCCTTTAGTCCGTTATCATGCCGGCAGGCTGATGCTGGGGCTTCCCGCCCATGTCAGCCGCGAAGACCTTATCCAGGCAGGCGTCCTGGGCCTAATGGAAGCAATGCGCCGTTATGATCCGTCCCGGGGTATCAAGTTTGAAACCTTTGCTTCCCGGCGCATCAGGGGAGCTATGCTTGATGAACTGCGCAATTTGTCGTGGCTGCCCCGTTCCCTTTTTAAACAGATGCGGGAACTGGACAAGGCCAGCCAGTCCCTGGCCAGCCGCCTGGGACGGGAACCGGAGGAGGAGGAAATTGCCGGGGAATTGGGTGTTTCACCGGAAAAACTGCATAAAATCAGGACGGATATTAACTGCAGCGCCGTGTTGTCCCTGGAAGATACCCTGTTTGCGCCGCCTGCTGTAAACGGGCCGGAAGTGGGAGCTTTGGAAAACATTATTGCTGAAGAGGAAAAGGAAAGACTGGCCCGCGCTATTAAGACTCTGCCTGAGAGGCACCAGCAGATACTGGCCCTCTATTATCAGGAAAAGCTGACGCTGAAGGAAATCGGTCTGGTTCTGGGGGTGACTGAATCACGGGTTTGCCAGCTTCATTCCCGGATTATCAGTCGCCTGCGGGCACTGCTTGCGGATTCCTGAAAGATCAAGGATGAACAGGGGAGAAGATTATGCAGTACGTTATTTTGCTGCTCGGGTTGGCTCTGGCGGCTTTGGCAGCATATATGCTGAAGCGAGAGCAGGAGACGGGGATGGAAGATTTTGACAAACTGCTGAGAGAAGAAATGGACCGTCCAATAAATCGTGAACTTGTGGCTTTATATGAGCTGCAGGAGACCGTGGAGAGGGCGCTTGCGGAATTGGAAGAAAAAAACGGGGTTTTTTCGCAGCTGCTTTTGCGTTATGAAAAACACCGGGAAGAAATTGAAAACCGCCTGCAGCAGCTTGATAACCTGCAAAGGGAATTACAGCAGTATAAAAGCAGTTTTGGGCGGCGGGAAGAGACAGAGACGGTAAGACCGAAGCATCAAGAGGTATACCGCTTTTATGACCAGGGCATGAGTATAGCGGAAATCGCCTCCCTAACGGGAATGGGAAGGGGGGAAGTGCAATTAATAATTGGTTTGCGCAAATCAGGAACTTAAACTGGCACTTCCTGCTGGGAGTGGGTGTCGGCCTGATACTGGCAGCAGTTATAATGCTTGCTGCGGGCAGCCCGGCACCGGCGAAAGAAAAAATAGAAAGTTTGGCGCGCGAGATGGGTATGGTTTACCCGCAAGAAGTTGTTTTCGAATGCCAGGATTAAGGAGGGAATAGCGTTGATCAGGGGAATTTATACTGCTGCTGCAGGGATGATGACGGAAATAGTGCGCCAGGAAACAATCACCAACAATTTGGCAAACAGTGAGACTGTCGGTTTTAAAAAGGATCTGGCTTTGCAGCGCTCCCGGACGGACGCTCCGCTTGTGCGCGTTTCGGCCGGACGGCCGCAGCCGGATAAAAGAGTTATCGGTTCCCTGGACAGGGCGGCGCTGATTAACAGTATACATACCAGGCATAGCCAGGGAGCTCTGCTGAAAACGGACAGCCCCCTTGATTTTGCCTTGGTTGGCAGCGGTTTTTTTACCGTGGAGACAGAAGAGGGTGTCCGCTATACGCGCAACGGTGCCTTTACACTTGATGCAGAGCGCTGTCTGGTTACGGAAAACGGCAACCGTGTTCTGGGGATAAACGGCTACATTATATTGCCGGAAGGAGACATAAGTGTGGACGGCGGCGGGGAAATTTATGTCAATGGCATAATGGTGGAACAGCTGCGCCTGGCCGATTTTGCCGATCCCCAGCTTCTAATAAAGGAGCAGAACAATTTGTTTGCCGCCGGTAATGCCGAAGTAGAGGCATTTACAGGGCGTGTAATGCAGGGTTGGCTGGAAGGCTCCAATGTGGATGTCCAGGAAGAAATTGTGGACATGATGACCGCATTGCGGTCCTATCAGGCGAGCCAGCGTGTTTTGCAGGCGCAGGATGAGCTGCTGCAAAAAGCAGCCAATGAGGTAGGAGCACTGCGGTAAGGGAGGGTTTAAAGTGATACGCGGGATAAAAAACGCTGCTTCTGCGCTGCAGGCGCAGCAACAAAGAATGGATGTAATTTCCCATAATATAGCCAACGTAAACACAACTGCTTTTAAGAAAAAAGAAGTGGTTTTTGGCGATTTGCTGTATCAGTCCGTGGAGCGCCGCGGCAACGCCGTGGATTTTTCAGGAGCAGGACAAAAAGAAATAACAAGCGGCAACGGCGTATATACAGCTGCTGTCAGAACCAGGCCGGAGCAGGGTTTTTTCCGGGAGACAGGAAATATGTTTGATCTGGCCATTGCCGGTGAAGGTTATTTCTGCCTGCTCTTGCCGGACGGCAGGCAGGCATATACCCGGGACGGCAGTTTCCGCCTGGACAATGAAAGACGCCTTGTCTCCCCGCAGGGCTACCGGCTTGTTTTTCCTGCCCTGCCGGCTGAGGACTTTGAACTTGTCATTGGCAGCAAGGGACAGATTACAGTACATACGGTTTCCGGTGATACCATTGACCTTAGGCAAATGGAGCTGGCATACTTTGGCAATCCCGCCGGCCTGGAAAATGCCGGGGAGAACCTGCTTTTGGAAACAGCCGCTTCCGGACCGGCAAGGATAGGACCGCCCGAGGGAACAGAGATAAAACAGGGCTGGCTGGAAAACTCAAATGTCGAACTGGCAGAGGAAATGATAGCGCTGGTCCGCAGTCAGCGCAATTATCAACTTAATGCCAGTGCTCTCCGTACTCTGGACGAAATGCTGGAGATTGCCAACTACATTAGTCGCTAACAGAACATAACAGGGGGAAGAACTATGGACCAGCAGAAAAAATGGCGGCTTTATGTAAGTGAAGACCGCATGGAGGCTCAGATAAGCGTAGACAGAGATTATGAAGGAGATGCCGAAAAGCTGCTTGACGAATTAAGGAAGGAAGGCATCAATTTCGGTCTTTTGGAAAGCGGAGCTGCGGAAGCTCTGGCCAACAGGGAGATGAATGTGCTGATTGCCCGCGGGAAACCGCCGGTATTGGGAGTTGACGATGAAGTGGATTATTCCCTGCCCCTGGAAGAACTAACCGGTGAGATAACCCCGGACGTAAGCAAGGACTTGCGTTTGGCGTATAAGGTTCCTTCTGTACAGGAGGGGGAGGTTATTGCCCGGCTGTGCCCGGGCAGGCAGGGTGAACCCGGACAGGATATTTACGGCAAAAAGATTGCTCCGCCTCGCATCAAACAGTACCGGATTGTTCCCCTGACCGGGGTGCGGCTGGACAAGGACGGATTAACTGTGATCAGCACTGCAGTAGGCAGACCGCGCCTTGAGATCAGCGGCCGGCAGCTGCGCTTTCAGGTCTCGTCTGTTTACACCCATAATACTGATTTGACACAGGAAACCGCCCACCTTAAATTTGACGGCGATGTGGTAATCAGGGGCAGCGTTTTGGAAGGGACTACCGTCTCGGCAACGGGACATGTAGAGGTACTTGGCAATGTTGTAGGAGCGGAAATAACTGCCGGCCAGTCAGTCAAAATAAACGGCAATATTATTCAGAGTTCCGTAAAGGCAGGTTATGAAGACGGTCAACTGGCGGAATTGATTCCTCTGTTTGAGGATATTATTCAGGTCCTGACGGATCTGGAAAAAGTCCTGCAGCAGCTTTCAGAGCAGGAACAATTTAAAAAGCTGCCTTTGACAGCTTTGGCAGGCAAGGTTATTGAGCTTAATTTCGGCGATTACCCGCAGTTGATGCAGCAGCTTAACGGCAAGGCCAAGTCGGTGGCAACTACCGCAGCTTATAAGGATATTAAAGACAAATTGAACCTCTCGGAACTTGCAGAGGACCTTAATTCTCAATACTGGCAGGCGATTACCGATATAAGCGCGGCGGCAGCCAAGGCGTCAGAAGCCCGTACCATGCTGCAGTCAGTAACGGGGGCAAAGGCGGATGTCCATTGTTCCTATGTTTTAAATTCCAAAATTTATGCCAGCGGCAATATCGTAGTTACAAGACAGGGCAGCATTCACAGCCAGCTACAGGCTTTGGGGGAGATTGAAGTTTCAGGTACAATTCGCGGCGGTACCATTACTGCCGGGACAATAATCAAAGCGGGCAATGTAGGCTCGGAAGCCGGCGCTGTAACAGGATTGAAGGTTGGCAGAAAGGGCTGGATAGAAGTCAATACGGCCTTTGAAAATACGGTTTTTATTATCGGCGAAAGCCGGCATAAACTGTCAGACACTATCGGCAGAAGCAGGATAATTCTTGACCAGGATGCTCTAGTCAGTATTCGCCCCCGCTAGGGAAATAAGCTTGCCGATATATTGCATACTGTCCTTATATTCCGTTTTTTCCGGCTGCAGCCTGTAGGCTCTGGCATACCAATGCCAGGACAGGCCAAGTTCATTGAGCCGGTAGCAGACATAGCCAAGAGCGGCTGAAGCGGCGGCGCTGTCCGGGTTAAGGCGCCAGGCCTGCTCCAAATAGGGAAGGGCCTTTGTTACCTGACCTTTTTGACAGTAAGTTATGCCCAGGTTTAAAAACAATGGGGCATAGTCGCTGCAGTTTCTGACAGCCTGTTCGTAGGCCCAGGCGGCGGCTTCGTATTCATTTAATTTCACCCAGCAGTTGCCCAGGTTGTAAAAGGCCTGCCAGTAGTCGGGGTCACAAACGGCAGCCGATAAAAAATAAAAGGAAGCTTCCCTGTAAGCTTTCCGCCGCATGTAAGCAACACCCCGGCGGTTGTATGCGGCAGCGTTTTCTCTCTGATTTGACTGTGACGCATTTAGCATGCAATAATCACCCCGGTAAAAATTTCCTGACTTATAGGAATTATAAGCACTTAAGACCGGGTTTATGCATTAAACGGATTTTTATCTTAAATTCTCTCTGGGTGGTGGCGTTGTGAAAGACGTTTTATCGCAAAATGAAATTGATACGTTGATCCAAGCCTTATCGACAGGCGAATTTAACGGGCAAAGAAGCGAGGATGATGACAGCCAGTCGCACAAATATGATTTCCGGCGGCCGAATAAGTTTTCCAAGGAACAAATGCGCACGCTGCAAATCATCCACGAAAATTATGCCAGGATCACATCCAATTTTTTAACAGCCTACCTGCGAACCAATATCAAGATTCAACTGGCTACAGTGTCACAGGTAACATTTGAGGAGTTTATTTTTTCCCTGCCCACACCGACGCTGATGACGATTTTTTCCGCTTCCGAATCTTTGGGCAGCGCCATGCTGGAAACAAACCCCCAGTTTACCTTCCCCATAATTGATTTGCTTTTCGGCGGCAGGGGGGAAATGCCCAAGGCAGTCCGGGAATTGACTGAAATCGAGATAACGGTAATGCGGCGTGTTATCACTAAAATGCTGGAAAACCTGCGCTATGCCTGGGAAGATATATATGTGCTGGAGCCCCGGATTGAAAATATAGACACAAATCCGCAATTTAACCAGATGCTGGCGTCAACGGAAACGGTGGCTCTGATGACCTTCAGCACGGAAATCGGTGAAGCCAAAGGCCTGATTAATATTTGTTTCCCCTATGTTGCCCTGGAACCGGTAATTATGAACCTGACGGCGCAGCAGTGGTTTTCACTGTCACAAGGCGAGGAAAAGAAGATTCACAAGCTTTTGGAAAAGTGCTTGGGGCCATTGGAAGTTAATATGACTGCTGTACTTGGTTCAACGGAAATTCAAATAAATGACTTTCTGGAGTTCGAGGTTGGAGATGTGATTCTGCTGGATCAGAAAATTAACAGCCCTCTTGTCATGTTTGTTGAGGACAAGCCGATGTTTGAGGTGCAAGCCGGTGCTTACAAGGGAAAAAGGGCAGTACAATTTATAGGCGAAAGGGGGAAAGGCCGTGAGTGATTCCTTCTTGTCCCAGGAAGAAATAGATGCTTTATTGTCACGAACAAAGGAAGAAGAACAAAAAAAACCGCCTGTGCCCGCTGAAGTTTCCGGAGAACAGCCGGTGAAAATTACCCAGCAGCAAATAGAGCGGATTTTGGACATACCGCTGCAGATAGAAGTTGTTTTGGGGAGGGTGAAAAAAACAATCGGAGATACACTGGCATATTTTCCAGGGAATATAGTAGATTTTAACCGCTCTGTTGCCGATCCTGTTGACATTATCTTGAACGGTAAACTGATAGCCAGGGGTGAAGTGGTGGTTGTGGACGAGTATTACGGCGTGCAGATCACACAAATAGTCGCACCCGAGGAACGTTTACATGAAGTAAAAAAGGAGGGATAGCGTGGCAAAGCTAACATCGCTGCAACTGGATGCTTTGGGGGAGAGCGGCAATATCGCCATGGGCGCTGCTGCCACTACCCTCTCACAAATTCTAGGGGAGAAAGTACGGATTACAGCACCGAAACTTACCTATACCACCATAACTGAAGTAAGAAAAAACCGCCCAATTCCCTGTGTTCTGGTAAATGTCAGCTATAAGGTGGGGCTGCAGGGCACTAATGTTTTTATCCTTTCCGACCAGGACGCCGCTAAAATTGCCAATATTATGATGGGGAGAAGCATTGATGAATTGCCGGAAACACTGGATGAGCTGTATTTAAGCGCCATCAGTGAAGCTATGAATCAGATGATGGGTTCGTCAGCCACGGCTATGTCGGAAATGTACGGCCGGAGAATTGATATTACGCCACCGATGCTGGAGTACGTGGACTTAAAAAACCCTGATGCTGCCATTGCTGATTTTGAGGAAAGCGAAGAAGTTATTCAGGTGGCTTTTGAATTTACCGTCGGGACAATTATCTCCAGCACTATGCTGCAATTGCTGCCGACAGATTTTGCTGCCGCTTTGGTTGAGGAGATGCTTGGCGGGCTGGAAGCCGGGGAAAATGAAGCGGAAGAGAAAAGAGATGCGCCGGGACAGGAAACGCTGCTTCCTCCTTTGGAGGAGGAGGCGCCGCCTGTGGATAAAACGGCGGAAGAGACGGTACCGCCTGTGGAAGAGGAAGCAGAAAGGGTGATGCCGGCTGCGAAAACAGCGCCGGTTCTGGAGAAGGCAGCGGAAGAAACAAGCGATGAGTCTATTCAAATTGACTGGCTGCGTGATGTGACAGTCAATATTACGGGAGTCTTAGGCCGCTGCCGGATGACTCTGGCGGAACTGATGTCAGTAGAGGCCGGTTCGGTTGTAGAACTGGATACTAAAGAGGATGATGACGTAGATATCCTTGCGAACGGTAAACTTGTTGCCCGCGGACAAATTGTTTTGTATAATGAACAATTGGGGATAAAAATTACAGAAATAGTTAGTCCGTGGCCTAAATATAGAAACCGAAATAAATAATCGGTAATATTTGTTAATACGGAGGATAAGGCATGGGTAAAGGTATATTGATTACTGACGATACTGCTTTTATGCGCTTGACACTGAAAAATATTCTGGAGAAAAATAACTTTACCATTGTCGGTGAGGCTGAAAATGGGCAGGTGGCTGTTGAAAAATATAAGGAATTGCAGCCTGATTTGACTATTATGGATATTACCATGCCTGTCATGGACGGGATAACGGCGATAAAAAAGATAAAAGCTCTTGATCCGGATGCCAAGATTATTGTTTGTAGTGCCATGGGGCAAAAGGCATTGGTAATAGAGGCTTTAAATGCCGGCGCTGTTGATTTTATTGTCAAGCCTTTTCAGGCGGACCGTATTCTCCAGGCTGTTGAAAAAGTTTTGTCATAAGTGGTTACTTTTCCTTGTTTTGCTCTCCCCCGGCAGCAGGAATGCCGTTTGCCGCGTCGAAGTTAATCTAGGCAGTGTTTACGGAGGGGAGGCGGGAATACCGTGAAGGTTAAGCAGATCTCTGTCTTTTTGGAGAATGAAGCGGGGCGCCTGGCTGATGTGACACGTTCCCTGGGAAGGAATGCTATAAATATCCGTGCTCTGTCAATTGCAGATACCAGTGACTTTGGCATTTTAAGACTGATTGTAGATAAACCGCAGGAAGCAGTCCATGTACTCAAGGACCGGGGTTTCATGGTCAGTGAAACAGAAGTAATTGCCGTTGATATTCCCGACCGGCCCGGCGGGCTGGCAGATGTACTGGAAATTCTGGGTCGGGAAGGTATTAATATTGAGTACTTGTATGCTTTTATCGGTTCCGTATCCGAGAAAGCTTTGGTTATTTTCCGGGTTGAAAACTGTGAAGAAGCCATGAAAATTTTGCGGGAGAACAATATTCATGTCCTTGACGGAAAAGAAGTATATGCGCTGTAAGTTAGTTATGCGGTTGATTCTTAACGGCACCGCATGCCGCGGAGCCGTTTTTGTTTGTGCGCCCGGGAATGGGCGACAGTATCGGTAGACATAAGTTCCGGTCAAGCCGGGTTTACTATTTCATTCATACAGATAGACAGGAGGCGCACCATGAAAAGAGTATTATTAAGCGGCAACGAAGCAATTGCCCGCGGCGCCTATGAGGCAGGCGTCCGGTTTGCCGCCGCATATCCGGGTACACCCAGTACCGAGGTGCTGGAAAATATTGCTGCATACAAAGAGATAGATGCACACTGGGCTATCAATGAAAAAGTAGCCCTGGAGGAAGGCATCGGTGCTTCCTTTGCCGGCGCCCGAGGATTGGTTGCCATGAAGCACGTGGGACTTAATGTTGCAGCCGATCCTTTAATGACTTTTTCCTATACCGGTGTCAACGGCGGCGTTGTAATAGTTGTGGCCGATGACCCCGGCATGCACAGCTCGCAGAACGAGCAGGACAGCCGCCAGTACGCGCGTTTTGCCAAAGTACCGCTCCTGGAACCGGCCGACAGTCAGGAAGCCAAGGATTTTGTAAAAATAGCATTGGAAATAAGTGAGGAATACGATACGCCGGTTATTCTGAGAAGCAGCACCCGCATTTCCCATGCCCAGTCCCTTGTTGCCCTTGCCGAAAGGGAAGAGGTGTCTCTACGTCCTTATGAAAAAAGCACCAAGCGGGTTATGATGCCTGCTTTTGCCAGGCCCCGCCATGTAAAGGTGGAGGAAAGGCTTGGCCTGCTTGGCCGTTATGCGGAGAAGGCACCTGTAAACCGCATTGAATGGCGTGACAGGAAAACGGGAGTGATTTGTGCGGGCATTTGTTATCAAAATGTCCGGGAAGCTTTGCCGGATGCGTCGGTTTTAAAGCTCGGCATGTGTTATCCCCTGCCTGTGCAGTTAATCAGGGATTTTGCCGCCGGTGTGGATAGGTTGTATGTGGTCGAAGAACTTGATCCTTTCCTGGAAGAGCAGATAAAAGCTGCAGGCATTGATATCTGCGGTAAAGAAATATTTCCAACCGTGGGGGAAATACACCCCAACCTGATAGCTGAAAAAATAACCGGCAGGCCCCTTACCGCTCCGCTGATTGCTGCTGATCCGGAAACGCCTGTTCCGGCCCGCCCGCCGGTGCTTTGCCCCGGCTGTCCCCATCGCAGCGTTTTTTACACTTTGAAGAGAGAAAAAATGGTAGTCAGCGGCGATATCGGCTGCTATACCCTGGGCGCCCTGTCGCCCCTTGAAGCCATTGACACCTGTATTTGCATGGGAGCCAGCATTTCCGCAGGGCTTGGTTTTGAAAAGGGCAACCCGGAAATGAGGGGAAAAGTGGTATCCGTAATCGGCGACTCCACCTTTTTCCACTCCGGTATGACCGGCCTTGCCGATGTGGTTTACAACGGCGGCTCCACTCTGACCGTCATTCTGGACAACCGTACTACCGCCATGACGGGCCATCAGGACAATCCCGGCACAGGCCGTACTTTAAAAGGCGAGTACACGGCAGCCATTGAAATTGCACCGCTCTGCCGGGCGCTGGGAGTAAAAAGGGTGCGGGAAGTTGACCCTTATGACCTGAAAACCCTGCGCGAAGCGATCAGGGAGGAAGCTAAAGCCGGCGAGCCATCCGTCATAGTGTCCCGCCGCGCCTGTGTTCTGTTGGACAAAAGCGACAAAGGCTACTATGAAATTAACGGCGAAAAGTGCACTGCCTGTAAAGCCTGCATGGTTCTTGGCTGCCCGGCTATTACCGCCGGGGAAAGCGGGATGACCATTGACCCATCTCTTTGTGCAGGCTGTGGGGTCTGTGTGCAGGTTTGCAAGTTTAATGCCATTAAAAAGGCAGGTGGCGAAGATGAAAAATAATACCAGCATCCTGATGGGCGGTGTGGGCGGTCAGGGAATTGTCCTGGCCAGCAGGCTTTTGGCCCATGTTATTCAGGCCCATAATCATGAACTGAAAATATCGGAAATTCACGGCATGGCCCAGCGGGGCGGCAGCGTCATTACCTATGTACGCTTCGGCAGAGAAGTTTTTTCGCCGCTGATCGAGCCCGGACAGGCAGACTATATACTGGCTGCGGAAAAACTGGAAGCCTGGCGCTGGCTGCCTTACCTGCGCCGGGGAGGTACAATGGTTTGCAGTACCCAGGAAATCAAACCGGTGCCGGTAATAACGGGCAAGCAGGAATATCCGAAAACAATTATGGAAAAAATGCAGGCCCTGGCTGAGGAGGGGACGATTGGGCGTCTGTATGCCGTTAATGCCCTGGAGATAGCCGAAAAGTGCGGTCAGCCCAAGGCAGCAACCGTAGCTCTGATCGGTGTCTTGGCCAGGTCTCTGCCGTTCCCCTGTGAGAGCTATCTTGCCGCTCTGAAAGCCATCGTTCCCACCCGCCACCTGGCAGCCAACGAAAAAACCTTTTTGGCCGGTTATAATTACTTTACGGAATAAAAATGCAACTTAGTGCAAAAAGATAGCAAAGCCTTGCAATTTTAATTACTCTCTGTTACAATTTCACTTAAGCTTAAATCACAAGCACAGTTTGGCATTACAAGCATATAATATTCATAAAGCAAAGAAGGGAAAGAAGCCCGGAACAGCCGACAGAGAAGGAACCGCAAGCTGAGAGGTTCCCCGGCGATGTGAAAGGCGAGCCGCCCCGGAGCTGTCCGCTGAAAAATAAGTAGGCGAGACCGGCAACGCCGTTATCCAAAAGCTGTGGCTTGAGTGGCCGGTTGTTCCGGCAACCAGAGTGGTACCACGGGTAGTATGACCCGTCTCTGTTTTCAGAGACGGGTTTTTTGTTTCGACACTGGAGGTGTGACTGCATGAATTATGAACAATTTTATGCCAGACGCGCAGGCGGTATGAAAAAATCCGCAATCAGGGAGTTTTTCAGCCTGACTGAACAGCCCGATGTGGTTTCTTTTGCCGGCGGGTTCCCAAGCGGGGATTATTTCCCTTTGCAGTTCATCAGCGAGATGATGCAGGATTTACTGCGGGAGGAAGGCAAGATTGCACTGCAGTACGGGCCGACGGAAGGCAGCCGGGAATTACGGGAATACCTGGCCGGCAAAATGTCCCGGGAAGGGTACAAATGCACGGCGGAAAATATTCTGATTACAAACGGCTCCCAGCAGGGTATGGACCTGATTGGCAAGATACTTATTGATCCGCAGGATATTGTAATTGTTGAAGAACCCGGCTATGTCGGGGGTTTGGGGGCCATTCACAGCTATCAGGCCGACCGCCTGCCGGTTCCCCTTGATGAAGAGGGCCTGCGTGTTGATATGCTTGCCGCCAAATTGCCAGAACTGCAAAAGAAAGGCCGTATGCCAAAATTTGCCTATGTTGTACCCAACTTTCAAAACCCCACGGGTATTTGCATGTCCCTTGCCCGCAGGCGACGGCTTTTGGAACTGGCACAGGAATATGACTTCTTAATACTGGAGGATAACCCCTATGGGGAGATCTGTTTCAAAGGCTCCCCGCCGCCGAGCATTAAGTCACTGGATAAAGAGGGGCGTGTCATTTACCTTGGCTCCTTTTCCAAAACCTTTTGCCCCGGCATACGGATAGGGTGGATGGCGGCGGACGAGGAGCTGATTGAAAAAATAGTGTGTGCCAAAGGTTCTACCGATCTCTGTTCAAATTCCCTGGGACAGCGGATTGCCTATCGTTTTGCCTCCACCGGTCGTCTGGATGAACATGTTGCTTTACTTGCTGCGCAATATAAAAAGAAACGGGATGTAATGCTTGACTGCATGGAAAAATATTTTCCGGAAGGTGTAAGCTGGACACGTCCGGAGGGAGGATTCTTTATCTGGGTGACTTTCCCCAAGGGTATAAGTGCCCGGGAGATACTGCTGAAAGCCATAGAACGCAAGGTGGCTTTTGTTGACGGTTCCGGTTTTTATGTTAACGGTAATGGCAAAAATACTGGCCGTTTTGCCTTCTCTGAATCAAGCCCGGAAGAAATTGAAAAGGGCATAGCTAATCTTGGCGAAATTCTCAGAGAGGAGCTGCAGGCACGGGAAATAGTTCCCTGCCCAGACCGCCGCCTGGCCTGAATCGCCGGGAGCGGGCAGGGGTTCACCGCCATGCCTGCGGTTTGCCGGGATCTTAAATAAATAATAGTCTGTTTCTGAAGAAAAAAGCGTGAAGGGGCGATTCCCGTCACGCTTTTTTTATGGCGGCCAGGGTTTCATTTACTGCGGCATAGTGCCTGTAGCCGCCGGCCAGTACCTTTGCCCTGTAACCTCTCTGCTGCAGGATGCAGGAGGCAACATAAGCCCGCTGTCCGATTTGACAGACGACAATAATGTCTTTGTCTTTTGGCAGTTCTTGCAGCCTGTCCCTTAAACTGCCCAAAGGAATATGGCAGGAACCTTCTATCTTTCCTTTTTCCACTTCCCAGTTCTCACGGACATCAAGGATAAAAACGTCGTCCTTTCCTTCGGCCAGATCATGCAGGTAGACAGTCTTCATGCGGCCGGCAAGCATATTTTCCGCAATGTAGCCGACCATGTTTACGGGATCTTTTGCCGCTCCATATGGTGGAGCATAGGCAAGCTCCAGCTCCTGGAGGTCGCAAACTGTCAGACCTTGACGCAGGGCTGTGGCCAGGACGTCAATCCTTTTATCGACTCCTTTTTCACCGACGATCTGGGCGCCAAGTATCTTGCCTGCAGGAGAAAAGTGGACCTTGACCCAAAGCAGAGCCGAGCCGGGATAATATGCGGAATGGGATGTGGGAACGGTAACTGCTGTGAGATACTCAACTTTTCTTTCCTGCAGCGATCTTTCGTTGCTCCCGGTGGAGGCGACTGTCAGGTCAAATATTTTAACAATGGCCGTACCCTGGGTTCCCTTGAAAGTTTTCTGCAGCCCGGCGATATTGTCTGCCACGATGCGTCCCTGCTTATTTGCCGGTCCCGCCAGGGGGACAAGGGTCGGCAGGCCGCTGTTAAAATCGATAACTTCCGCAGCATCTCCCAGGGCATAAATACCGGGGACATTTGTCTCAAGGGAGGCATTCACCTTGATGCTGCCGCGCTGTCCCAGTTCAATGCCGCTGCCTTGTAAAAATCCTGTATCCGGTTTTACACCGAGGGCAAGGATAACAAGATCGGCGTTCAGACGCCGGCCGCTTTCCAGGATTACTTCCGTGGTGCCTGCTTCATTGGCAAAGGCGGCTACGCCGTCCTCAAGATAAAGACTAACGCCTTTGGCAAGAAGATGTCCGGCGACAACGGCAGCCATGTCATAATCCATTGTACCGATAATCTGGGGTGCTTTTTCGACGATTGTTATATTTATGCCCAATTCGTACAGGTTATCGGCCATTTCCAGCCCGATAAAGCCGCCGCCCACAATTACGGCGTTTTTCGGGCGGTTGCTTCTTACATGTTCCGTTATGGCATCCACGTCCGGGATATTTCTGACAGTAAAAACAGGAGATTCATTTATACCGGGGATGGGAGGCCTGATGGGCTGGGCTCCCGGGGATAAAACAAGATAGTCGTAGTCTTCCCGGTAAGTCTCTCCTGTGAGCAAATTCTTAACAGTGACGGATTTAGCCTTTGTGTCAATGCCTGTGACTTCATTTTGGATGCGCACATCAATATTAAAGACGCTTTTTAGTTTTTCCGGGCTCTGTATTATAAGCGCTTCCTTGTTTTGTATTACTCCTCCCACGTAATAAGGCAGCCCGCAATTGGCAAAAGAGATATATGGTCCTTTTTCCAGCAAGACGATCTCCGCAAATTCGTCAAGACGCCTCATTCTGGCGGCGAAACTGGCGCCCCCGGCAACCCCGCCGACTACCACGATTTTTTTCTGTTGCATCTGTCATCACTCCCTGGTATTTTAAATGTTTTCTTATATGGCTACGTACCCCCAAGAAGGAGGCGCAAAGGTCCCCTTATACAGTTCGTTTAATGAGGGCAAAAGCCCTTTTGCCGGTGGAAATTTTTCAGCAGTTTTAGAAGTTTACACTTGACAGAACTGATTCCCCGGTGTAGGATAGATGCAATTAAATAAAAAAACTCTTATCCAGAGCGGTGGAGGGACTGGCCCAATGAAACCCGGCAACCGGGCGCTTGTCACGGTGCTAATTCCAGCAGAAAATTTTCTGGAAGATGAGAGTCGTCTGCTGCGATTTCTCTTTCTTGCCTGGAAAGAGTTTTTTACTTCTATGGGAGGGAGATTGGATGAAGAAGTTGCGCAGTATTAAAGAAATCAATGAAAAAATCGCAAAAGGCCAGGTTGTTGTCGCCACGGCAGAGGAGATAATCTCTATGGTGGAAGAACATGGAGTGGAGGAAACGGCCCGCCGTGTTGATGTGGTGACGACAGGTACTTTCGGTCCCATGTGTTCCAGCGGCGCATTTATAAATCTGGGGCATACAACGCCGAGAATGCGGATGTCCAAAGTTTATCTGAACGGTGTTAATGCCTATGCCGGAATTGCTGCCGTTGATGTCTTTATCGGCGCAACTGAAATACCGGAGACCGACCCGGCAAACACCAATTATCCCGGGGAATTTAATTACGGCGGAGCCCATGTTATTGAAGATCTGGTAAACGGCAAAGAGGTTTTTTTAGAAGCCAGTTCATACGGTACAGACTGCTACCCGAGGAGAAAACTGGAAAAATGGATTACTTTAGACGACGTCAATGAAGCCTATTTATTCAACCCGCGCAACTGCTACCAGAATTATAATGTCGCCGTTAATACCTCGGATAAAACTATTTATACCTATATGGGGATTTTAAAACCGCATCTTGGCAATGCCAACTACTGCAGCGCCGGCCAGCTTTCCCCGCTTTTAAACGATCCTTTGTTCAAAACCATCGGGATCGGGACAAAAATCTTTTTAGGCGGCGGCATAGGATATGTAGCCTGGTACGGCACGCAGCATAATCCCAATGTCCCAAGAACAGACAACGGTGTTCCCCGTACCGGTGCCGGGACGCTTGCTCTGATTGGCGATTTAAAACAGATGAACAGCAGATTTTTGCGCGGTGTTAGCCTATTGGGGTACGGTGTTTCCTTGCAGGTCGGCGTGGGAGTGCCTATTCCTGTCCTAAGTGAAGAAATACTGCGTTTTGCGGCAGTCAGTGATGCCGGAATAATGGCGCCCGTTGTTGACTACAGCGAAGCTTACCCGCAGGGTACCGGCGGCATCCTGGGTGAAGTCAGCTACGCTGACCTGAAGTCGGGGAAAATTATTGTCCAGGGCAAGGAAGTGCCGACGGCTTCCCTGTCCAGCTACCCGCGGGCGCGGGAGATTGCCCTGGAGTTAAAAAGCTGGATTGAAAAGGGAGATTTTACACTGACAGAACCGGTTGCTTCCCTGCCGTCCGCCGATTTTCCCGTTCAGTTCAGCCGGGAGAATAAGCAGAAGGAGGAATAGCGATGATCAGACAAAAAGTAGTGCTTCGTTTTCCCGCCGATGTTGTTGAGCAGCCTTTTATATATACCCTGGCCAAAAAGTTTAATGTTACGGCCAATATTCTAAAGGCAAACATCAACCCCCGCAAAGAGGGAAGTATGGTGGTTGAACTGTCTGCAGAAGATGAGGATTATTCCGGGGCTATGGATTACCTGCAGTCACATGGCGTAATTGTTTTACCCCTGGCGCAGCAAATAGTTTGGCTTGAGGACCGCTGTACGCAATGCGGCGCCTGTGTCGTTATCTGCCCGACCAATGCCCTGTGGGTGAAGCGTCCGGAAATGACAGTATCTTTTTGTAGCGAGAAATGTGTGGTCTGTGAAAGATGCCTTAAAGCCTGTCCCGCCCGGGCGATAGAAGCCCGTTATCTGGATGAAGAAGGAGAGTAATATGGACTATGTAAACAAGGCGTACAGGCGGAGCATGCGCCCTGCGGGATTTGCCGGTTTTAACTGCAAATACAAAGAAACCGATTTATATGTGGCTGTTGATGAAAAAAGCTTTGTTCCTGAACTGGTAAAAACCGTAGAAAAAAGAATCCTCTACTACCGTTTTATCCTGGAGGAATACATTAGGCGGGACAGAGACTTTCAGATAACACACAAGCCTTATCTGCTTCCTCCGACAGCTCCTCTCCTGGCCCGTGCTATGGCAAAAGCGGGAAATATGGCAGGCACGGGCCCCATGGCCGCAGTTGCCGGTGCTTTTGCCGAATTTATCGGGCGAGACCTGCTGCAGTTTGCAGATGAGGTAATTGTGGAAAACGGCGGCGATATCTTTCTTGCGGTGAAAGAGAAAGCTAAAATTTTGGTTTTTGCCGGCGAATCTCCTTTAAGCAACCGTCTGGCCCTGGAGCTTAAACCGCAGGAAAACGGTTTTGGCGTCTGTACTTCATCGGGCACCGTCGGACATTCTTTCAGTTACGGGCGGGCGGATGCAGTTGTCATTGTTTCGCCGTCCGCTATCCTGGCCGATGCTGTTGCCACGGCAGCCGCCAATTTAGTTCAGACTTCCGCAGACCTGCAGAAAGCCGTCGATTTTGCCAGGAATATTGAAGGTATTACCGGTGTACTGGCGATAAAGGATGACAAGATTGCCGCCTGGGGGGACATTAAGCTTGTTCGTGTCTAAATGCTTCTCTCAGGGGCGACGTTTTACCGAATAATAGCAACAAGACATTATCACGGAATAACTGCACAAGAAATATTGCCCCCTTGATTTCCGACTTATTTTCAACTATAATACTAATTGCGCCGGCATAGCTCAATTGGTAGAGCAGCTGAATCGTAATCAGCGGGTTGGGGGTTCAAGTCCTCTTGCCGGCTCCAATTGAAAATACCATTTTAAGAGCCGCTCCTTCGGGGGCGGCTTTTTTGTTGCACGCAAGTTATCATTCAACTGCTATATAAAGCGTGGAGCCCTCCCGGTTATGTGGCCGTTTCTATTGACAACCGCAGAGGCGGTCTATAAATTAGCAAAGGAGGGGGAACCATGTCAATATTTGGTGGAGGCAACAACAGAGACGATAAATTGCTTCTGATTATTCTATTGATTCTTTTACTGTGCATGTGTAGAAATAACAGTTGTCGCGAATAATAATAAAAGATGCCTCCGGCTTTCGGGGCGGAGGCTTTTTTTTGTGTGCGTCCGGGAACGGGCGCAGCTTTTTTACAGCAGATAATAATGTACTAAAACGGCAATCAGGCAGGGCAGGGCGATTAGCAGAAAGCCAATTCCGTACTTGATGTTTTGCTCTCTTGTGGTCTGCTGTTTCATTATTTCCGGTTCTTCCTGCACATCGCCGATATGGCCTACACCGCCGAATTCTTCCTTGCTCAGGTAATAGTGCAGCAGCAGGTCTGCCGCTTCTGCCGGCTGAAAAAATATTCTGAGAAACGGGGGCAAAACACGCCTTCTTCTGTGGGTGCGCTCCCTGTAAGCGAAAAGCAGCACGGCAAACACTGCATTAATTAAGACTACCCACTCGCAGATGCGCCAAAATATTTGCGGGCTGTCCAGAAGGTGGCCGGTGAGGGCAGCGGCAGCAACTATTGCACAGCCAATAAGCAGAGCTTGGTATGCCTTCATTGCCAGCTTCCTTTCCTTGTAGATAGATTTATATATTCTTCAGCAGGGCGTCAATTCCTTTTCTTAGCTTGCATCAGTTGATCTGCCGAAATTCAAAGCAAAATTTGAAAAAAACTGGGTAAGTTGTAAAATTAATTGCCGCATTTAACAAAAAAATAGAGACTCATGGCACAACCTC
>LFRM01123887.1_pt2 | contig 56218 bp, 41 predicted proteins | sample 618341 | NCBI WGS metagenome assembly LFRM01 (sample SAMN03654438, study PRJNA283298) | anaerobic digester metagenome | isolation source: pool of bioreactors CSTR01a, CSTR02a, and CSTR03a thermophilic anaerobic... | place: Denmark: Kgs. Lyngby | collected 2014-05-21 | reverse complement strand
TTTTATCAAATCATTTCCCCAGCGGAGACTTTTCTTTTGTTACTTTTCTTTGTGTGGTTGACAAAGAAAAGTAAATTGAGTAAAAATTTATTTAAAAATCAATTATACTAATAAGAAATATAGTTATTACCGTGAATAAACCAATAATAATTTAGTTATTATCTAAACGCCTATTTCAACTCGAAAATATTGAATAGATTATAATTAATTATTTATTATCATATTAGAACATGTTACATAAGCTTAAACTCAATAGGTAATGTGAAATATACACGCACAGGTTGTCCTCTTTGTTTACCTGGTTTCCATTTAGGCATAGATTTTACTACTCTAACAGCCTCTTCATCACAGCCACCACCAATACCTCTAACAACTTTAACATCACTAATACTACCATCTTTTTCAACAACAAATTGTACATAAACAGTACCAGTAATACCACTTGTACGTGCTACTTCTGGATATTTTATATTATTCAAAACATATTCCCTTAGAGCCCTGTCTCCACCAGGGAATTCTGGATATTCTTCGACAAAAGTAAAAATTTCCTCTTCTATAGGCTCTGGTTCATCTTCAGTTATTACAGGCACATATGCTTGGGCAGCCTGATCAGCTCTTGCTTCTATATCAACATTAATCTCATCTTCTACTTCTACATCATCATCGACTATTTCTAATATAGTTGTTACTTCTGGAGCTTTAGGGGGTTCTGGAGGCTGTTCTTGTTGTGTGATTTGTACCATTTCTTCATCTATCTGAACTGGACCACTACTAGCTAAAGTAAATTCACTTTTCTCATAAGTTCTCCATTCGAAAGCTACCAATACTACAGTTAAAGCAAAAACTAAACCTATCTGTAAGAACAATGTCCTTTGACGATTTAAATCTTTTTTTGGATTTTTTTTAGTTTCCATAATAAATCCTTTTTGTTTTTTATATATACGTAATTTTTATTAAATTGTTACTATTTAAAATAATTACATTATCGCAGCTTTATAATCATCTGCAGATAATAAATTATCTAGCTCAGCAGGATTAGTCATTTTTACCTTTACTATCCAACCCTCTCCATAAGGGTCTTTATTTATTAATTCTGGATTAGTAGCTAAAGCTTCATTAAATTCTATAACTTCTCCACTTATAGGTAGATACGCATCACTTACTGTTTTCACAGCTTCAATAGTAGCAAATACATCTCCGCTAGAAAGCTTTTCTCCTAAAGTAGGAACGTCTACATATACTATATCACCAAGCTCTGATTGTGCAAAATCACTAATTCCAATATATGCATAATCGCCATCTACTCTAACCCATTCGTGCGTTTTTGCGTACTTTAAATTTTCTTTAATATTCATAATTATATATTTAAAAAATTATGTACAAAATTATATTAAAGTTTTAAAACTAACAAATTTTTATTGATTATAAAAATATTTTTTATATATTTGCAAAAAAGTTAAAGTTATGAGAAAATTTTATTTATTCGGTTTAGTTATATTAGCTGCAATTAGTGTTTTGGGACAAAACAAAGTTGCAAAGCAATTAAGTGATGATATATTCACTTTGAATATGAATAATTATGCAAATGTTAATAGATCATTATCGCCATGTGATGATGAGATAGTTGATACTTTGCTATATCCTTTATTAAAAGAAAATATACTTGGAAATAGTATAATAAATACTGGAGAATTAGAGTATTTAGAAAAACAATCTCAGGCATATATAAACAATGGTACGATTACAATTAGTGGGGTGACTTTTTATGGGAATGTTTTAAATCCTAGTGGTTTGTTTGATATAATTAATGTAAATGTTTATATTTATGAGGTAGATAATAATAACAAACCTACAACTGCTATAAGTACTATTACTCCAACTATTGCAATAGTTACTGGTGGAACACTCAAAAGAATCAATGCACTTTTTTTAACGCCAGTATCAGTTTCAGGGAATTTTGCTGTAGTCATAGAAAATAATACTTCTGGTAAAATACTAAATATTGGTTATAATAATGCTACTGCTACTACATACGGAGAAGGATTATCATATATTTATTATAATGGATCTAATGGATTAGATTGGTATACCAATGAGGTAGCCTATGGGCAAGATTTTGATGCACTTATTTCGCCTGTGATTACATATTCTGTAAATTCCGATTTTATTACCAATCCTAATCCACCAATTGTAGCAATTGATGAAGATATTGAATTTACTGCTAATTCAACTCCCGCATATATTATAAATTCTCATACATTAAATTATGAAGCATTTAGAGATTATTTTAATTTAACAACTAATGATTCTACTTATTCTTGGGATATGGATGATGGTAGTAATTTAATTTGGCAAGCCAATCATACGTATAATTATTCTGATTCAGGCACATATAATGTGAAATTATATACAATGTATGGTTTATGGAATAGATGTGAACAAGTAGGCAATAAAGATGTAATAGTTAACTATCCATCTGTGGCAGTAGAAGCAGCTCCAGATACAATATGTCCAGGACTTAGCAGTATACTCACTGCTTCTGGTGTAGATAGCTATGAATGGAGTACAGGTGCTACTAGTTCGAGTATTACAGTTACTCCATCTACCACTACTACATATAGCGTTACTGGAACAAAAAATGGATTGACAAGCTCCGCAGAAATAACGGTTGTTATTGATGATCATTTATCTATAAATGTTACAGCAAATCCACAAAATGTGTGTATGGGTGATAGCTCTGTTATAACAGCAGAATGGGCTGATAGCTACCAATGGAACACAGGAGCTACTAGTTCGAGTATTACAGTTACTCCATCTACTACTACTACATATTATGTTACTGGAACAAAAAATGGATGCTCTGGTACTAGGTCTATTACTATTACTGTATTACCTACGCCAGACGTTAGTATTTTTACATTGAACGATAGCATTTGTGAAGGTAGCAGTACTACTTTGATAGCTTCTGGTGCTGTTAGTTACTTATGGAGTAGTGGACAAACAGGCATAATACCTGGTACGATAAGCGTATCTCCTGATAGTACAACTACATATATAGTAACTGGTTATAATGACATCGGATGTAGTGACACTGATAGCATAACTATTGTTGTCTCTCCAGCTCCACCAGTTGATATTAGTGCTAGTGCTACTATTATTTGTAGTGGTGATGTAGTAACATTGACGGCCTCTGGAGCAGATACATATTTGTGGAGTGGTGGTTTGCTACCTAGCAGTCAAGTTACAGTATCTCCTACTAGTACAACTACATATACTGTAACAGGCACTTCAAACGCCTGTAGTAGTACAGATGCAATTACAATTACAGTTAAACCATCTCCAAATTTGAGTGTTGTAGCCAATCCATATACAATTTGCGAAAGTGGAAGTAGTGTATTGACTGCTGATGGGGCACAAACATATCAATGGAGCACTGGAGTGTCTACAAGTAACCAGATAACTGTTTCTCCTACTGGCTGGGGAGCTCATACATATACTGTTACAGGAACTCTCAATGATTGTTCGGCGACTGCAACAGTTACTGTAGCTGTTTATCCAATACCTGATACACCTACTATTACACAAATTAGTACCTATCCGAATATTGTTCTGAAATCTAGCTCTCTAACTGGTAATCAATGGTACAATCTCAATGGGCCTATTCCAAATGCAACCAATCAATTATATACTGTATCACAGAATGGTTCCTATTTCGTAATAGTAACTATAAATGGTTGTCCGTCGGCTCCATCTGATACCATCACTATTGATAATGTGAGTATACAATTTTATAATACTGATAATCTGGTTATTTATCCTAATCCAGCAGATGAGATTATTTTCATTAAATCTGACAAAAATATTTCTGAAATTGTAATAAGTGATGCCATAGGAAGAATTGTAGCTACATATTATAATGTTCAACAAATCAATATTAGCAACTTACCCGAAGGTTATTATAATATTAATATAAAATTAGAAAATAAAAATGTCATTAAGCCTTTGATAATACAGCGTTTTTGATAGAATGTTCTTTTACTTCTAAGTAATAACAAATATAATACCTCTTATTAATTTTTTATCTAAAGTGAAATTTTTATTTCAAAACTATTTATTACTTTTATTTCAAAATTTTATTTATGATGTTTAATTCGAAAAAATTTATCTTTATTTTGGTATTATTTATGATGGTAAATTATCAAAATTGTTTTGCTCAACAGACTAAGAGCTGGTTGACAAATGGTAATATCGCTAGCTCATCAGATTTTATTGGTACTACAAACACACAAGCTTTCATTTTAAAATCAAATAATAATGAATGGATGAGAATAACACCAGATGGTAATGTGGGCATTAGCACGACATCTCCAAAGTATAAGCTAGATGTGCATGGTAGCATTAGAGCAACTAAAGAAATAATTGTTGAAAAAATAGATTCACTGGATAAATGGCCAGATTTCGTATTTAATCCTGATTATAATTTGCAATTATTTAATACAAGATTAGAATTAATAAAATCACAAAAACATTTACCCTACATACCATCTAAAGATGAAATTAACTCTAACGGACTTCAAATTTCAGAAACTATTAGTGGTTTAGTGAGAAACATAGAAGAGCTCTACCTTTACATAGAGCAGATGGAGAAAAGAATACAGCTACTGGAAGAAGAAAATAAACAGTTAAAAGAAAAGATAAAAAACCAATAATTTATTAATGAAAAAAATATATTTATTTACTTTTTTATTAATAATTGTATCAGATATAATCGCCCAAGATTATCAATCTTTGAGAGTAAAAGAAGAGTATGATTTATTTAGTACTATAATGGTTAATAACTATTCTCCACAGAATAAATATTACACAAAAGATTTTGATACTAATCACACAAAAAATGATATAAACACGATAACTACTTTTGGAGAAGGTATTGCGAGGATTTTAGAAAGTTATATTACAATGTATGAAACTACAAAAGATAAAGCTTATTTGTATAAATTTTTATTCCAATCACTATGTATCATCGAGGAACGTCCAGACCATAGTTTAGATAGCACAAAAGCCCCTAGATGGTCTTTTGATCCAATGATTTATCTGGATGGCATAATATTAGCTACATTATCTAGATTTGTATATTTTATTGAATTCGAAGAACCCAGTCTTATAAATGAGCCCATTTATCAATTTGATGAATTAAAAGCTGAAAAATATTTTCCACAATCCAATTATTGTAATAAATTTAACATAGTTTTTAATACTTTTGGACAATATACTAAATGGTTAACAGATAAACTGATAGAAACGCTCGATTGGTACATAAATAATGGTTACTGGAATGATAATTGCGCATTTACTAAATCTCCAAATATAAATAAAGCTGCAGAAATCAATATGCAAGCTGGCTTTAGCAGAGCTCTACTTTATTTGGGATTATGTACTAATGATAGCTCATATATAGCAAAGGCCAAAATTATTGATAATTTACTACAATCTAATATTCAATTTTTTGATTATTGTAAATTAAAAAACTATAAGGCCCCCCTTTTTATCTTAACTAATGACAACTCATACTGGTGGTATCATTTGGGTTGGTATACACCATATCATTATTGTATAATACGTAGTAAAAGCTTAGATGGTTATACTAAATACATCGAGGATATTAGTCATGCAGTGCCAGTTATAGAATTTTTGATGGATTATTATAAATATTTACCAAACACATCATTAGATTTCGATGATATGGTAAGACTGAGGAATATGTTTACTAAGCATATTTATGATGGTAAGGGAGGATTTTATAGATCTGTAATGGGCACTGATAATCTAGTTTATCCACAATATAAATTGGATTATGCAGCATTAAATTATATTCCTTTGTATATTTATGATGGTGCTGATACCACTGCTACAGAACCTAATGTTTATGACATAGTTCTGAATTTTTATCAAAAATACATTTCAAAAAATTCACAAATACCTAAAATGCCATATTTCAATGGTGGTTTTTCTATAAAAGGACAAGCTGAAATAGTGAAAGCTCATTGGGAAAAAGAAGTATTTAATCTTACATTGTATAATAGACACATAGTGTATGATCAGGATTTTTTTGCTAAAGATACACTAACTATTGCACCACAACAATATGATTATTTACATATTGAAAATGACAAATCATTTGCTGATCCAATAATTACTGATAATAAATTCATCGTAGAGTCTGGCATTACAGTAAATATGCATGCTAAAGAAAAAATAATTCTAAAATCTGGCACTTATATTAAAGAAGGTAGCCACTTTAGAGCATATATAGAATAAATAAATATTTTGGAACATAGGTAATTAGAGATTAGTGATAGGTAATAAGTGAGGATTAGAGATGAGGAGACTTGGTGACAGGGTGACTGGGAGATGGGGAGACGGGGAGACGAGGTGACTGGGTGACGAGGAGATTGTGAGAAAAGGTTATAAGTGATGAGTTATAAGCAAAATATTTAAACTATTTAAAACTGTGTTTTACTAATTAAGACAATAAAATTACTCTTTTTACTGTTAATTCATTTATAAATATTCATTAAACGAGAATAATAGCAAAGAATCAATACTAAAATTTTTATATATTGAGGTTGGGTTAAATAATATTTGTGAGAAACTTTTAATTTTTATATTCCCAAATATAAATCTTATTATCGGTCAGAGTAGTTACAATATTTTTATTACATTCTATACTTTTAGTTGATTCACTAAGGGTAGTTATATATACTGGCATAAAATCTTTTAAGCGTAATAGCTCTAGAATTCGTTGATTTTCTATTGCTAATAAATAATTCGCAATAAATTTAATCGCATAGAAATTTGTTTCCATTATCTGTAATGGCACCATATCTGGGCTGAAGATTATTAATAATTTACCTGGTAATAAAACAGCAATATTATTACCTAAAATTTCTACATTCAGATCAATTATTTCATTCAATCCGAATGTTTTCAAATCATAAGTCCAAATTTTATTTCCTTGATATGAAATATTTGTGAGTTCATTATTATTATCCCAAATTATAAAACTTTCATTATTGCCAGCAAATACTTTTTTCACAGGTGCATTGATAATATTATTCAAAGATAGAAAGCTCAATAATTGTAAATTATTATCATAAATTTTAATATTATTTGCTTCGGGTAAAAAAATGCCAATTTTAAATGGTGAAATAAAAAACAAATTATCAGTACTGCTATTTATAAATTCACTAGAAATAATTGATAGATTGTTATTTTCGATTTTCCATTTACATAATCTACCATCTATGGTCACTCCAATCAAAAAATCACTATCAATAGGTAAAACTTTAGATATATCAGCTTGGATATTTACACTATCTATTAGCTCTAATCTCACTTGCGAAAAGATGAAAATCGGAGAAAAAATTAAAAAAAACAATCCCCAAAATTTATATTTCATATTAATTTATAATCATCACCAATGATATTCAATAATTCAGTGATCATCATATAATTTTTAGCTACACGAGGTATTTTATTTTGACCGCCTAATCTATCTTTACTCTTTAGCCAATTATAGAAAGTATTATTAGGAGCCACAGTAATGCGTATAGGAGCTAGAATAAGGTCTTTATATCTTTTAGCATTATAATCTGAGTTAATACTTTGCAACTGTTCATCTAAAGTATTTCTGAAAGAGATAAAATCATTAGGAGATTCATTAAATTCTATTATCCAATGATGAAAAAATCTATTATTTTCATCAGGACCATCAGCAAAAACTGTATATTCGTTTACAGAACAATGCTCTATTTTGCAAGCTTGCAAAATAGCTTTTTCTATATTATCTATCATCACTTCCTCACCAGCAATATTAATATACTGAGAAGTACGACCAACGATTTTTAGTCTATAAGGATTCAAAGTTGTGAACTGCACAACATCACCAACAACATACCTCCACAAGCCATTCAGAGCAGATATAACTATTACGTAGTTTTTATTAAGTTCTACTTCGTCCAATGTTATGGCATTCATTTTATCAGAAATAAAATCCTGAAAATCAATGAATTCATAAAAGACACCTATAGAAGTTAGCAATCTCATACCATTATTTACTAAAGTATCCTGAGTAGCGAAAAAGCCTTCACTAGCATTATATGTTTCCCATAAAATTGGTGGTTTATCATTAAAAATTTGTTTATATAGCGGTAAATAAGGTTCAATATTTACACCACCATGAAAATAAACTTCAAAATCAGGCCAAATATCATGAATATTATTAACATTTTTCAATAATAAGACTTGCTCAATAGATTTTAAGCACCATGAGGGCACTCCGTACATAGCAGTTACATTTTTATTAGCAGAAATTTTTGAAATAGTCCTAAATTTAGTCTCCCATTTACTATCCCATACCAAATCTGGAGAAGGAATACGTTTGATTTTAGCAAAATAAGGTAAATTTAAAGAAATATGTGCTGACAGATCTCCCTTAGTTACATCATTTTCTTTTGCCAATGAACCGAAAATAACCAAATGTTTCCCTTTCAGCATTTGAGAATTTGGATTAGCATTTAAATAATAATAAACCATCATACTACCACCAGCGAAATGATTTTCCTTCATCATAGCATCAGTGATAGGTATGAACTTACTAAAATCAGACGTAGTACCACTAGATTTAGCAAAATTAACTACTTTACCTGGTATCAATACATCGGCTTCTCCATGCATCATGGCATATATATGCTCTTTTAAATCATCATATGTATTTATCGGTATTATCTTTTTGAATTCTTCATAACTAATGTTTGGATTAATATTAAACTGTTTACCATATTTGGTCTCGGAGAGGAGCTTCATTAATCTTCGAAATATTAATTGTTGATTACCTTCTTCACCATTGTTGAGATTAAAATAATTTTGTAAATATGATTTAAAAATTTTATTTATCAAGGTAAATGAATTCATATGTTTAAATAAAAACTTAATTAGCAAAATTATAAAATTCAAATAAAATGAAAATAAATCATAGAAATTTTAATGAATGATAATTGAATTTTAAATAATAGTAATTCGTCTATAAAGTTGTATTTAGTAATGTCAAAGACAATTTGGAATAAAGAAAATAAATGAAAACAATTTATTTGTAAATTTTTAATATTTTCTCTGGCTCAAATCTATTAGGTTGTGGAGGTATATTTAGGGGTACGCCAACAGAACAAAGAGCTATAGGCATCAGATAATCAGGTAAATCGAAAAAATCTGTCATCATAGTCATACGTTCTTTTCTAGGATAAATACCGAGCCATACAGCACCAAATCCCATTCCATGGATAGCTAATAAAAAATTTTCAATGCTAGCAGCTACATTCAGAGCACCATAACCTTCTGTTTTTTCTGCATTTAAATCATTACAGAAAAGTATTGCCCATGAAGCATCTGGTAACATTTTAGCATAAGGATGCATTTTTGATAATTGCAATAGATGTTCTTTGTTTGAAGTTAAAATAAATCTCCAAGATCTGCTATTATGAGCAGAAGGTGCATACATAGCATATTTGATAGCTTCTATGATTTTATTTTCATCTATTGGCTCACCAGTATAATGTCTAATACTTCGCCTGGTTTCTAATGCGGTGAAAATGTCCATAATTTTAAATTTTTTTTGATTCAACTATATTGTCAAATAATTAAATATTGTGATTAAAACTATCCCACCCTTGAGCTTTCAACTCAATTGCTTCTCCGATATTATTTATTAAAAACAATCCTTCATTTTCATCAGTTATATGACCTATTACAGATATATCATTGTCATTTTTAACTAAATCATATTTATCGAGAGGTATAGTAAACAGCAACTCATAATCTTCGCCACCATTAAGAGCCATAGTTAGAGGCGAGATATCAAATTCATCACCAATATTAGAAACAATAATATCTATAGGTATGCGATCTTCATATATTCTACAGCCAGTATGACTTTGCTTACATATATGATGTAACTCACTAGAGAGACCATCACTGATATCTATCATAGCTGTTGGCCGAATATTTAATTCTTTCAATTTATTGATAATATCTAAACGAGGTTCAGGCTTAATTTGTTTCTCTATAGCATACTCGTAAGCTACTAAATCAGGTTGGTAGTGCGGATTTGCCATAAATGTTCTTTTTTCTCTTTGTAATATTAACAATCCAGCATAGGCTGTACCTAAATCACCAGAGACACAGATTAAATCATTAACTTTAGCACCAGAACGATATATAACATTATTTTTTTTAACACTGCCCATAGCAGTTATAGAAATAATTAGTCCTTGATTAGAAGTAACCATATCGCCACCAATAATATCTATTTTATATTTTTCACAAGCTAATCTCATACCTTCATATAGCTCATCCACTGCTTCTACAGTAAATCTATTAGACATAGCTAATGTTACAGTGATATGCTCTGGTGTAGCATTCATGGCTACTACATCGCTTAGATTTACAGCCACAGATTTATAACCCAAATGTTTTAAAGGCATCCAACTGAGATCGAAATGTATGTTCTCTACTAACATATCACTTGTAATCACTACCACTTTATCACTATCAGGTTCTATGACTGCAGCATCATCACCTATACCTTTTATTAATTTTTCCCGATTGTAAATTTTTATTTCTTTAGCAATTTTTTCTATTAGAGAAAATTCACCAATATTGCTGATAGGAGTTAATGACATAAAATATTTTTTTGCAAAATAAGTAATAAATCTAAAAATTGAGATTCACAATTTAAAATAAAATTTAATAAAAATTAAGTTTATTCACTATTTAATGTAGTCCACAATTTATCTTTAAGCTCTTGAATGCCATATCCAGTAATAGAAGAAATAAATATAGGACTTAAATCAGCAAATTTTTGTTTAGCCTCCAAAAGTTCATTTTCATCTACAGTATCAACTTTAGTAATAGCTATAATACGTTTTTTCAATAATAAAACAGGATTATATTTTTCAAGTTCATTTAATAAAGTTTGATACTCTCTATGAGGATCTGGAGAGGTAATAGGTATCATAAATAACAAAACACTATTCCTTTCAATATGCCTTAGAAACCTTAATCCTAATCCTTTACCTTCACTCGCCCCTTCTATTATACCAGGTATATCTGCTATAGTAAAAGATCTAAAATCTCTATAAGGCACTACACCAAGCTGAGGTACTAACGTAGTAAAAGGATAATCAGCTATTTGAGGTTTGGCTGCAGAAATTACAGAGAGTAGCGTACTTTTACCAGCATTGGGAAATCCCACTAAACCTACATCTGCTAATAATTTTAATTCGAAAATAAAAATACCAGCCTCATTATCTTCACCTGGTTGAGCAAATTTAGGAGCTTGTCTAGTAGAACTTTTAAAAAAATTATTTCCTTTGCCGCCTCTACCACCATGCAATAGGATAAACTCTTGAGCATCCTCGTTTATTTCATAAATTATTTGACCAGTGTCAGCATTTTTTATCACTGTACCAAGAGGAACTTCAATTATAGCATCTTTCCCTTGAGCCCCAGTCATGAGTTTACCAACACCTGCTTGGCCATCTTCAGCTTTTACCACTTTTGTATATCTGAGATGAAGCAAAGTCCATAAATTTTTATTCCCTTTTACGATAACATGCCCACCTCTACCACCATCACCACCATCTGGACCTCCCTTTGGTATATATTTTTCTCTACGAAAATGCACAGAGCCAGCACCACCTTTGCCAGATTGACAATATATTTTGATAAAATCAATAAAATTCCCTTCGCCCGCCATTATTCTTACACTAATTTAATAATTAAAACAAAAAGCAAAATTACAAAATTTATTTAAGTCATTAATTGTAATGTTAACAAATTGATGTTGAGATTTGAAATAGCTGATTAAGGTGGAAAGTTGTAATGATGAGGGTGTGAAGAAACAGTAATAAATGTTATTAAAAATAAAGTTTACATTGTAAAATCTTTTTATATTTGCAAAAATTTTGTGCATATGAAGAAACTATTTGAAAATCCCACAGAAGTCTTTGCTCTTACCAAAGAGGGGACACGTAAATTATACGATAATCTCTATGATGAGATGATCCAAGAAGGCAAAGATGTCGTCGATTATCAAGAAATCAAAGCAATGTCTACTGGCGTACTTTGTCCAGATTGCAATAGCAGCCATGTAATTAAAAACGGTTTGCAAAGCGGAGTGCAAAACTACCGTTGCAAAAACTGTGGAAGACAATTCAGAGTTACCACTGGCACTTTTATGTATGGGGTTCATGAAAAGGGCAAAATGTTAGAATATATCAAATGTATGAGTGCTGGCATGAGCTTGAGAGAGTGTGCTAGAATTGCGCGCATAAGTCTCACAACGAGTTTCTTTTGGCGACACCGAATATTGTGTGCTTTGCAATCTTTTGAAGACAATGTAAATTTCTTCGGGATAGTAGAATTAGAGGAATTGCTAATGAATTATTCCGAAAAAGGCAAAAAGAAGCGTGACAAGAAAGAATTAAAAAAGCTAAAGAAAAAGAAGCCAATGAAAGTGGCAGTAATAGCAGCCACAGATAGAAGTGGGAATATACTTTTCAAAAAATTAGAAGATAAAAGAGTGCAGGCAGAACATATATCAGATTTTCTAAAATATAGGATATCTGAGAATTCAGTTGTATGCGGTAGTGATAAAAAAGCTTTTAAGACTGTAACTGCTGAGCATATAAAACACAAAGAAATAACTAATAAAAATAAGATGAAGAAAGGTATATACAGTGTATCAACTATTCATAAGAAGATAACAGATTTTGTTGGTTGGATATATTATAAGTTTCGAGGAGTAGCTACAAAGTATTTAACAAACTATATAATGTGGTTTGTTGTGAGAGGTAAGTATCTGGCGGATAAGATTATAGAAGATACAGGGAGATTGTTGAATTTGGCGGCGTCGGATAGGCGGGCATGGGAGCGGTATAGTGATCTGATGTCATCAACATATTTAATCTATAACATTTAAATGTTTTTGAAAAAAATTTAAAACAAACTCTCCTTTACATATCTTAACTTTATATTAGATTAATTCTATTTAATAGATCTTTTTTTAACACCTTTTTTAATAATATGATATTGTTTAGTCTTTCGCTATCTAAAATCAACTCTCGGTTTTCTTTTTTCAGATAGCACAAAAGTAATTAGATTATGGAATGAATATAAAAATTTTATGCCAATATTTTTTTGAGGAGATTATATTTTTAAGGTGAATTTAAAGCTATATATTCTGGGAATATTGCTTTTTTCTGTAATCAATATAACATCTTCGCCAGTATTTGATTTTTCTATTTGTATGAATTCTTTACTACTTCCTAAAATATTATTAATTTGAAAATCAATCATAAATTTTTTAGCAAATGTTTTGGAAATATTAATTTTTAGATTATGATAGGGCAGTTCATAAATGTCTGGGTTATTAGTATATGGATCTCCTACAAAAGTTATACGTTTGCCAAAAACATTATATAATATACTCGCTTGTAGGTCTAAAGAATCAAATTGAAAAAATAATCCACCATTTATTACATAGGGAGATTGGCCTTGTAGCATTCTATCGTTTTCTATACTTTCATTTTTAAACATTACATTACTTTTTATAAAAGAAACATTAGCAATAGCAAACATCCATGGTAATATTTTTTTATGCATTTCTGTTTCTATTCCTATTGCAGTAGCATTAGGAACATTTTGATATGAATATTGTAAACCAGTGCCTGCTGGTATAATTTTATATTCAATAGCATTTTGAAAGGTTTTGTAAAAAACATCAAATGAAAAAATTTCATACATAGAGAAATAATATTCATATCGTAGGTTGAAATGATTTATTGTAGCATTTCTCAAGTCAGGATTGCCTATTATCACTCCTTTGGCTTCGTAATCATAATATGCATATGGTGCTATTTCTCTAAATTGTGGTTTATCATATGTTCTTCCAAAATTGAATTTGATTTTCATTTTTTCGTTAATATCATAGCCTACTGCAAATGAAGGACTAAAAAACAGTATAGGATTTTCGTAATTTACTTTATCTTCATCCATTGGAGGATTAGTAGCATCTGTAGTATATGAATTTAGTCTCATAGTGTTATACTCTGCTCTCAAACCCAAATACCATGAAAATCTATGTAGCTTTTGCTGCCATGCAATATAAATAGAATAGTTTGTTTCATCAGCAGTATATGAATCGCTAGGATTTGTAGTTTCATCTAGTATAATACCATTTGACGCATTGATGTAATCATCAGTAAATATCTGTTCTACAGGCAAATATGTTATATCCCAATCAAACTGCATCACATTAGATATTCTATAACCGAAATTTCTTGCTTCGAAATTTCTAGAAAGTTTGCTAGCAAATAATCCGAAGTTTATATTACCTTCTTCATCATTAATGTTTATAGATTGAATTAACTTTGCCCCAGCACTATATTCATTTTCATGTAATTCTTGAAATAATCTTCCAGACATTGCAGGATTAGCAGTAAACATAAAATTAAGAGCATATTGTCCATAGCTATCATTATCTTGTTGATCATTTCTGACCCAAGTCAATCTTTTATTGTCTGGCTGCAGCATCGTCGTAGAAGTGATTCCTCCAAACCAATGTATATCTGTATTTTTACCTAATTTATGTTTTCCAAATAATTCACTTAATAAAATATTTCTTTTTTTGTATAACATCTCATTACCTCGAATATTTATGCCTCCATAATAATCTTTACCTTCTCTCCAAGTAACTTTGTCTGTAGTTATATCTGTGAATAATACAATTAAGTTAATGCTATTATTGTTAAACAAGGTATTGATAGTAGCTAAAGCACTATTCATATATCTGGATTCATAGGTTGTATCTAGAAAATAAAAATTAGTATCTGGCTTATCTAAAAATGTATTGTAACTATTATAACCAGCTTTCTCAAAAGTTGTTTTTGCAAAATTAGAATTGCTATATAGCATTAAATTACTATAAAGGTCAACTTTTTTAAATTTTTTATGCAAAGAATATGTTAAAGATAAATTTGTATTTGTTGGTGCTATAGTAGTCGTAGGATACCACAACCTATTTAAGGTTTTATCTAATTGTAATCTATTCTCATTAGTACTATTAATCAATGAAGGAGGGAAATTGCTAGGAAGGGAAAAAATGTTTTTTATAGGTAAAAACAAAGTATTATTTTCTCCATAATATTGAAAATCTTTAAATGTAGTAAATGGATTAATAGACTGACCGAGAGAAAAGGTAAATGAATTCTTATCGAATTCTTCTCTTAACTTTATTTCTACTAAAGCTCCACCAAATATTGAGCTAAAATCAGAAAAAGGAGATTTATAAATGTGTATGTAATCAATGAATTGAGCAGGAATAAGATCAAAAGAGAAACTCCTCTGATCAGCTTCCATACTAGGTGCTTTTACATCATTTAGATAAATATTATTGTATCTAGCACTTAATCCTCTGACTATAATAAATTGATCTTGCATTGTTATGCCTGGTAGCCTCTTAACTACATCTGTACTTGAGGACTCTTTGTATTTAGCTATTATTTCTTGAGACACACCCGTAGTAATGATAGTATTATTTTTGATGCTATTTAATAAAGCTATTTGATTATTATCAATCTTTGTACTTTTTATTTCTATTGTTTCTAAAATCTCATTTTGCTTAGATAAATATATTGTGAAATTATTTGTTTGATTAGCAGGTATTTCTGAAAATTTAATAACTAAAGATTGATAACCAATAGCTGATATATATAATGTATCATTTACATTACAATTATTTATTAAAAATTTACCATCGAAATCTGTAGTTCCACCTTTATTACTATGATTAATTCTAATATTTACAAATGGAATAGGTTCTTTGCTAGAATTGTCTAAAATGTAACCACTCAGGTTTTGTCCTATTGCTAAATTAGAAAATAATATTGCAAGTGCAATAATAATGTAACGCAGGTAAAAATTTAAAGCTTTATTCATATTTTTTTACAAAAGTATAACACCAAGGTAACCTTAATTTTAAATTAATATTTTTAAATTATTATCTAATATTAAAAAATTGTTAAACAAAATATTTTTATTAAATTAGGAGATTTGATAATAAGAGTAAAAGAGTAAATTTGCAGAAATAAAAAATTTAAATCTGAATAAGAAATATGAAAGTATAACGATATTTGAATTTCAGCAGAGATTTCCAGATGATGAAGCCTGCATGGAATATTTATCACAGCTCAAATGGGTAATGGGTATGTGTGTTCTAGGAGTGGTAACAATAAATTTTGTAGAGGAAAGAAGAAATAAGGGAGTTAGTAGAGTATATCGGAAGGTTATAGAGAGGAGTAATTCAAAAGAATTAGGAAGTTTTATAAGAGAAACTATAGATAGAAAAGCAAATATACAAGTAGATTCAGGTAAAAAGGAAAAATTTTTCCAGAGATGCATAGAGTAACAATGGGTTTTAAAGGATGGTTGTGGGCTATAAATAATCATGTAGAACCTTTGCAAGCTTACATAGAAGAATATACAAATAGATTTAATCGGCAATTAATGAATATAAATATATTTGATAATCTGTTAAACAAAATGGTTCAAGCAAAGCCTTGCCCATATAAAATGATTATTACTTAAACGCCTAATTCAATAAAGAAATATAAATATCACAATTTGCAAAATAAAAATAATGAGATGGAGCGAATTTGTAATTCGCCCCATCTTTGTTGTAATAAAAATAAAAAGAATTATAGTTTTATGAAGGATTTTTGTAATAAATCATTACTATTGATAACTCTAATGATATAAGTGCCTGATGGCAAGCTAGCTGTGTTGATAATTAAATCATTATTAATATCAAATAATACTTCATTGTATAAGATTCGCCCCATAATATCTAATATTTGTACTGATGCTTTATCGACGTTATTCTGAAAATGAATATTTAAAATATCATTTACAGGATTAGGATATAGAGATACATTAATACCTGAAAAGTCATTTTCGTTAATTCCTACAAAACCTGAATTATTTAATAATGGACTGTTACTATGTAGTCTAAAATCTGGATTAGAATAATTATAAGGATCTCTTATTAGTAGAGGAGCATAAGAACTAAGAGTATCATTATTAAATGAAGTAGTTAGAAACCAAGAGTGAATGTCGAAAGTTGAGCCACTAGCAGTAGCGAAATAGTTCCCAGCCATAGCAGCCATAGTAACATATTTGATGTTTAGAATACTATTGTTTGAATTGGATTCGCATGCAGACCCATCAATCATTAATCCATCTTGCCAACCTATAAAAATAGAATTATATATGTCAATGCCAGTATTTCTGCGAAGATGCATAGCACGCTTGTAATTGCTGTTGATTGTGGTAGAAGCATGTTTTTTAGGACCGAAAATAGATATATTTGAAAAAACAGCAGAAGTTTGAGGTGTATTAGTAGAACCGCTAGCGTCATTATCACTTTCGAAAGCATTAGAACCACTCACGTCTGCTATATTGGGTTCACGTAGTGCTACTGCATATTGTATCATACCAGAAAATCCATAATCTGTATCAAAATCATCATCCCAGCTACCAAGAGTAATTAAATGTTTAGCATTCACACAACCACCAAACCATTCGTAAGCATCATCACCACTATATGATACCTGTATATAGTCAATAGTAGTATTTTTGCCTACACCACCCATAGTTAACCCATTGATTTCTTTATCAGGTTGGAATGGGATACCAGGGAATTCTATTCTTAAATATTTTAAAATACCACTATTATCGTTATCATTTGTGCCACCATAATAACTACGAGGCCCACCTTCTATCTGAGCTTCACCACCTGGCACATTTATTTTTGCATTGCCACAGATTATCACTCCACCCCAATCTCCATAATTTCGAGAGCCAGCAGACTGATTAGATGTAAATACAATGGGCTCACTAGCAGTACCTTGAGCTATTAATTTAGCACCACGTTCTATAATTAAAGTACCTTTGCTATTTTTGTCACCACGAATAATAGTACCAGGTTGTATAGTTAGAGTAACACCATTAACTACATATACAAATCCTTGCAATAAATAAACATTGTCATTAGTCCAAGTTGTATTACTAGTAATTTCACCACTAATAGTTTGCGTAGTAACTGGATAATTTGTATTTTGAGGATCCCAATTAGCCCAGCCACTTGTCCAATCATCTTGATCATCGAAAGCTCCTCTATAACTTACTTGATCGAAAAAAGGATCATTAATACTTGGTTGAGAATAACTAACTAATGGCACTAATATGACCATTAGAAATAAGATAATACTTGTTTTTTTCATAATTTTTGTTTTTTGTTGTTTCTGTATTGCAAAATTGCAATACACATATTATTCAATTATTAAATCAATTATAAAATTTTATTAATAAATGTTAACTGAATTTTAAAATAAATAGATGTATAATTTAAAATTTTTTATAAAAAATTATGAGGAGGGATTAGTAAAGGAGTGATATGACCTGTTGGGAACAGATCATATCACTGTTAACGTTTGTGGTTAATGTGAAATATTTGGCGGATAAGATTATAGAAGACACTGGGAGGTTGTTGAATTTGGCGGCGTCGGATAGGCGGGCATGGGAGCGGTATAGTGATCTGATGTCATCAACATATTTAATCTATAACATTTAAATATTTTACCAATTTCCATTTTAAACAACTCTTACCCCTCTCATTAAACTTTTTATAAAAATAAATCCCCTTTTATTTCCCTTTTTTTGCAACTAGCTTATTAATATTACATTTGAATTAAACATCATAATTTTTGTAAACTCTTTCTTCATATTTTTATATTAATTTCAGTAATTTTGCAATTCAAATTAATTACTTATTATGGAATATAATTTTAAAGAAATTGAGAAAAAATGGAGAACTGATTGGAAAAAATTTAAAATTTATAAAGTCGATATTGATTACAATAAACAAAAATATTATGTATTAGACATGTTCCCGTATCCGAGTGGTGCAGGGTTACATGTAGGCCATCCATTAGGTTATATTGCTTCTGATATTTATGCTAGGTACAAAAAATTACAAGGTTTTAATGTGTTACATCCTATGGGCTTCGATGCTTTTGGTTTACCTGCAGAGCAATATGCCATTCAGACTGGGCAACATCCAGCTATTACTACAGAAAAAAATATTAGTAGATATAGAGAGCAATTAGATCTTTTAGGATTTTCTTTTGATTGGTCTAGAGAGGTTATCACTTGCGATCCGAAGTATTATAAATGGACTCAATGGACTTTTATTAAGCTTTTCAAATCTTGGTATGATAAAAGTATAGAAAAAGCTCGCCCTATTGATGAATTAATTAAAATATTCGAGCGAGAAGGTAATGCAAATGTAAATGCTGCTACTACACAAATAAAAATATTTTCTGATAAAGACTGGGTTAGTTATAATGAAAAGGAACAGCAAGATATCTTAATGAATTATCGTTTAGCATATTTATCAGAAACTTTTGTGAATTGGTGTCCAGCTCTGGGAACAGTACTAGCTAATGATGAGGTTGCTGATGGGTATAGTATACGTGGCGGATATCCGGTAGAGCGAAAAAAAATGAAACAATGGCTCTTACGCATTACGGCTTATTCAGAACGATTATTAGCAGGTTTAGAAAAAATTGATTGGCCAGAGAATATCAAAGAGATACAACGCAATTGGATTGGTCGCTCCGAAGGAGCTGTTATTAGATTCCCTATAAAAGGTGTCCCAAACAAATATATTGAGATATTTACTACTCGTCCAGACACTATTTTTGGGGTTACTTATGTATGTGTAGCTCCAGAATCTGAGCTTGTCCCTTTGTTAATAAAAGACCCTGAAAAAGATAAAGTGGAAGATTATGTTAAAAAAAGTCTAAATAAGAGTGAAAGAGAACGTTTGACTGATATTGATAAAAAGACTGGTGTTTTCACTGGTTCTTATGTTATTAATCCTTTTACTGGAGAAGAAATTCCTATTTGGATAGCTGATTATGTGTTGGCTTCATATGGTACTGGTGCAGTGATGGCAGTGCCTGCTCATGATAGCAGAGATTATGCTTTTGCTAAACAATTTGGATTACCTATTAAGGAAGTTATTAAAGGTGGAGATATTTCAAAAGAGGCTTATGAAGATTTAGAAGGAGAGTGCATAAATAGTGATTTTATCAATGGGTTGAAACCTACTGATGCTATTCAAAAAGTTATTGAAGTAGCTGAGGAACGTAAGTTTGGAAGTAGAAAAATTAATTATCGCCTTCGTGATGCTATTTTTAGCCGTCAGAGATATTGGGGCGAGCCTTTTCCTATTTATTATAAAGATGACATTCCTTATCCATTAGATGAATCTAAACTGCCATTAGAATTACCTCCGGTAGATTCTTATTTACCCACTGAGGATGGCAAACCGCCTCTAGCACGAGCAAAAAATTGGAAAACTGAAGATGGTTATCCTCTGGAGACCTGTACTATGCCAGGCTTCGCAGGTTCTAGTGCTTATTACCTCAGATATATGGATCCTAATAATGATAATGAGCTAGTATCTAAAAAATCTGTCGAATATTGGCGAAATGTTGATCTATATATTGGTGGATCAGAACATGCTACAGGTCATTTGATATATGCTAGATTTTGGAATAAATTCCTATTTGATATCGGTATAGCTGTAGAGGATGAACCTTTTGCTAAATTGATTAATCAGGGAATGATACTCGGTCGTAGTAATTTCGTCTATCGTGCTAAACCAGTAGATTTTGCTATTTATAAATTAAAAAAAATCCTACCAACTATCTCAGATGATTATGAAATTAGTCTACAAGATGATATTATTACTATTTCTCTTGCTGATTATAAAACTTATATTTTTGTAGCTAAAAATGATAATATTGAAAATGCTCAAAATCTCGCTAGTAGCCTAGCGACAAACAATTATAAAATTTTAATTATCAATATTTCTAATATTTTACTAGAAAATAATCTAAAAGATACACTAGTAAATGAAATAAAAAGTTTGCAAGATGGAGAAATTAAAATAATAGGTAGAGATATATATCTGCCACCCATTTTTGTCTCTAAAAATATTGAAGATAGAGAAGCATACACTTATCCTATGCATGTAGATATTAGCTTGGTGAGAAATGATATTTTAGATATAGAAGCTTTCAAAAAATGGCAACCAGAATTCGAAAATGCATATTTTGTTTTAGAGGAAAATAAATATATTTGTGGCTGGGAAGTAGAAAAAATGTCTAAATCTAAGTATAATGTGCAAAATCCTGATGATGTAGTGAATGAATATGGAGCTGATACTCTGCGACTATACGAAATGTTTCTCGGGCCAGTAGAACAAAGTAAACCATGGGATGTAGCAGGTATAGAAGGTGTACATAGATTTCTTCGAAAATTCTGGCGATTATTTTTTGATGCTCAAGATAATTTCTATCTCAATGATGATGAGCCTAATAAAGACGAATTGCAATTATTACACAAAACTTTAAAAAAAGTTCAAGAAGACATAGAACGTTATGCATACAATACTGCTATTAGCAGTTTCATGGTAGCAGTAAATAATCTGCAAGATTTACAATGTAATAAACGAGCAATTTTAGAACCTCTGATGATAGCATTATCTCCTTTTGCTCCCTTTATAACAGAGGAATTATGGCATCTAGCTGGTCATACTGATAGCATTCATGAGGCTAATTTCCCAATTTATGATGAAAAATACACAAGAGATGATACTTGTACCTATGCTATATCATTCAATGGCAAGACTAGATTTACTCTAGATATAGATATAGCAGCAGATGAAGAAACTATTAAAAATATTGTCCTGCAGCATCCTCAATCTCAGAAATGGCTTGAGGGCAAAGAACCTAAACGAGTTATAGTAGTAAAAGGCAAAATAGTAAACATCGTAATGTAGCTTTTTTTACATTCTACTATTATGTTTTAGGTTAACCAAATTGCTTTTTTTTACCATTATAATATTTATTACATTTTACTGCTAAGTCGAAAAATTTCAATATTTTTGTTAATAAAATAATTTTTGATTTATTCTGTTAATATAAAAAATAATATTTAATGCGTAAATTAACTTTTTTAATATTATTAATTTTACCTATAATAATTTTTTCTCAAGAAATTAAATTTCTAGATAAACCATTTGTAATCGAAAATTTTAATAACATAGAATTACCATATTATATAGAAACTTCAGATACAATACCTCTTAATAGTAATTGGGATTTTTATTTGAATATAGATAGCACATACTTTATTGCATCAGAGCAATTAGATAAATATTCGAGTAATTTGACTAATAATTTCGATATTCATTATGCAGAGCAAATAGTAAATGGTAAAAAACAAATTGTTTTTTTCATTTGTCCTTTTCGTAAAGTCTCTGATAATAAAATAGAGGTATTACAAAATTGGAATATTCAAGTTATATTTTCTCCTACTCAATCAAATAACATTTCTCATAAAAGAACATATGCTTCTAACTCTGTATTATCAAGTGGACAATGGATAAAGCTCAGTACTAAGCAAAAAGGATTTCATTTGATTACCTATGAAAACTTAGTGTCATGGGGATTAATATCTTCTCCTATAGCGTCAGAAAAATTGAGAGTTTATTGTAATGGTAGTCGTATGCTGCCTGAGGCTAATAATGTCCCACGTTATGATGATCTTCACGAAATATCAATAGACATACGTGATGGCGGAGATGGTACTCTAGATCCTGGAGATTATGCTATTTTTTATGCAGAGGCACCTGTCTATTGGGATTTTGATCATACAACAAAAACCTTTGTTCATTCTCGTAATCTTTATTCAGAAAAAAATTATGTTTTCGTTACTATAAATGACGTAGGAACACCACAACGCATAAATACAGCTATATCCCCTACTGGTACTATTGACTTATCTGTTAATACATTTATGGATTATAATTTATCAGAAAATGAATTATATAATTTTAATAAAAGTGGTAAACAGTGGATAGGTGATAAATTTGAATATACTCTCAGCAGGGATTATTCTTTTTCTTTTCCCAATATAGTAGCAGATTCTAATGTATATATTAAAGCGATAGTATATGGTAAATCAGAGTTACCATCATCCTTTAGATTAATTTATGGTAGTAATAGTTACACTATTCCTATTCAACAAGTGGTTGGCTACCTAGATGATTATGCTAAAAGAGGTATTGCTAATGTTAGTTACAAATCATCAAATCCTACTATTAATATTACTCTAAAATATCAACAAGGAGGTAGTAATAATGCTGTAGGCTGGTTAGATTATTTAGAAGTAATCGCATGGCGTTATTTGACTTTCCATGGTTCTCAGTTGAGCTTTAGCCATCCACTATTACCAAGTAATAAGATTGCTAAATTTACCATTGCTAATGCTCCTAGTGATATTTGTTTATATGACGTTAGTGTACCCGAACATCCGATTAGAATCATCGGGACGCATAGCTCATCTAATTATCAATTTGTAGATAGCACTAATAAAATCAAAAATTATATTGCAGTTTCTAGTACCTTTATTATTCCTACCTACGAAGGGACAGTAAGTAATCAAAATTTGCATGCATTACCACAAGTAGATTACATTATAATAGCTCCTAATATGTTTTATCAGATGGCAAAAAGATTAGGTGATCTTCATTTGGAACATGAAGGCTTGAGTTATATAATCGTTTCCCCAGACATTATTTATAATGAGTTTAGTGGTGGCAAACAAGATATCTCAGCTATTAGAGATTTTATAAAAATGTTTTATGATAGAGCAACTAATGATAATGAGAAACCCAAATATGTATTGCTTTTTGGTGATGCATCCTATGATTACCTAGATCGAATTAATAATAATACTAATATAATACCTACCTTTCAATCAATAGCTTCAGTGAGTCCAACGGCTAGCTATGCTTCAGATGATTTCTATGCTTTACTCGATGATGGTGAAGGATATGAATGTAATGGAGCTCTAGATATAGGTGTCGGCAGACTGCCTGTCATTAATGAGAGTCAGGCATGGGCAATGGTAAACAAAATAGAAAATTATTATAAAAAACAAGGTCGTAATGACAGTATTATTATTTGTAATGAATCAGAATGCTTGGTGCCGCAATTAAGTGATTGGCGAAATAGGATAGTTTTAGTAGCTGATGACGAAGATGGAAATTTGTATGTAAATCAAGCTGAAAATATTGCTACCTTAGTAGAAAATAAAGCTCCTCAAATAAATATTGAAAAAATTTATTTGGATGCTTACCCACAGATATCTACACCCGCTGGACAAAGAGCCCCCGATGTAAATTCAGCTATTAATAAAGCTTTTGCAGATGGCATTCTTTTGTTTAATTATATTGGACACGGTGGCGAAGAAGGTCTGGCTCATGAGAGAATTCTACAAATTGCTGATATTCAATCCTGGCAAAATAAATGTGCTATGCCATTGATGATTACTGCTACCTGCGAATTTAGTAGATATGATGATCCTGGTAGGACCTCTGCTGGTGAATATGTGATACTAAATCCTAATGGCGGAGCTATTGCTATGATGACTACTTCTAGAATTGCTTATAGCTCTTATAATGCTACGCTCAATAATGCATTAATGGATACTTTGATGGGTTTATCTAGAACATCTAGTCCATCTTTTGGCGATGTATTTGTAATTGCCAAAAATGCTGCAAATAATGCTAATGCTTTGAAAAATTTTATTCTATTAGGTGATCCAGCTACTAAAATTGCTTTCCCAGCTAATAATATTATTATCGATAGTATAAACAATAAATCTATAGATTACCTCGATACATTGTCTGCTTATGAATTCGTAACTATCACTGGACATTTAGAAGACTTCAATGGAAATTTGTTAAATGATTTTGATGGTACTATTTATATAACTATGTATGATAAAAAACAAGAATTCTCTACCTTAGGCACAGATCCAAATAGCTCTCCTGTACCTTTTAAAGTCTTTTCTAATATAGTATACAAAGGGTCAGCTTCTGTACACGATGGAGTATTTGCTATACAATTTTATATGCCTATAGATATACAATATAATATTGATCACGGTAGAATAACTTTATATGCTGAGAATGGTAAAACTGATGCTAGCGGTTATACAAATAATTTTTTGATTGGTGGCTCATCTACTCCAATAGCGGATAATCAAGGACCACAAATTAATCTTTATCTCAACTCTACTAATTTCCGTAATGGCGATGTAGTAAATGAAAATCCAACTTTATTGTCTTATATTTATGATGAACACGGCATTAATATTACTGGTCAAGCTATTGGACACGATTTGGTAGCATGGATAGATAATGATTATTCTAATCCATTGATTATGAATTCTTATTTTAGATATTCATTAGATTCTTATAAAGATGGATATCTTATCTACCCATTATCCGACTTATCTGCTGGTGAACATTCCATTACAGTGAGAGCTTGGGATGTTTTCAATAATTCATCAGAAGCAAGTATTAATTTTCATGTAATACCTAATGATAATATTACGCTTAGTAAAATATTCACTTATCCTAACCCTATGATTAGTAATACTACATTCTATATTCAACATAATCAAGCTTGCTGTAATAATAAAATTATAATAGAAATTTATGATCTTTTAGGTAATATAATCGCAGTTTTAGAAAACGAAAGCTACAATGATGCTTATTATAATACAGAAATACAATGGGATGGGACTACTATCAATGGTGGTACTATAGCACCAGGTATTTATATTTTCAAAGGATGGTTAGAAAATGATGTAGGCAAAACTTCTATTGCTTCTGGTAAAATTTTAGTAATTTCTGATAATTAAAAGTGATATAATAAATTTATTTTTTTTTCGTAATTTTGTTTTCAATTTGTTTATAAAAAATAATATGCAAAAAATTGGTTTTAGTATTTTAATTTTAAGCTTATTCTGTAATTTGTTTACATTAAAGGCACAGACTAATCAAGATATATTAGGACAAACAGGCGATAGATTAAATACTATCACGACGGCTGTACCATTTTTATTAATAGCACCAGATGCTAGATCTGGATCTATGGGAGAAGTAGGCGCAGCTACTCCTCCAGACATCAACTCTATGCACTGGAATCCTGCTAAATATATTTTTATTGATGGAGATTATGGTGTTACTATTTCATATACACCATGGATGAGAAAGCTTATCAATGATATTAATTTAGCATATGTTAGCGGTTATTATAAATTTGATAAAAATCAAGCTATAGCTGGCTCATTACGATATTTTACTTTAGGAGAAATACAGTTTGTAGGTATGACACCTGACGAAAATCTAGGAACTTTTTCTCCTACTGAGTTTTCTATTGATGTTGCATATAATAGAATTTTTGGTGATAATTTCTCTTTTGCTATAGCTCTCAGATATATTTATTCTAATCTTTCTGGTGGTGCTACTGTAGGCACCGGTCATGCAGAAACTAAACCTGGACAGTCTGTAGCTGGTGATGTAGCTATTTTTTATAAACATGATTTTAAAATTAATAAACGTGATTCACGTATTGCTTTTGGTATGGATATTTCTAATCTAGGGGCTCGCATTACCTATAGTGAGCTGGGCTATAGAGCTTTTTTACCTACCAACCTTCGCATTGGACCTAGCTTCACATACAATATCGACGATTTTAATGCCATTACTGTAGCTTTTGATTTAAATAAACTTTTAGTTCCTACTCCTCCATTATATGCCTTTGATTCAATAACTGAAGAATATGAGATAGTTAAAGGAATGGACCCTGATAGATATGTTGTAAATGCACTGTTTACTTCTTTTTGGGATGCTCCAGGTGGTTTTAAAGAAGAACTACGCGAAGTTATTTTCAGTGGTGGAATAGAATATGGCTATTCAGAGCAATTTTTTATCAGAGCTGGCTATTTCAATGAACATAAAACTAAGGGTAATCGTAAATTCGCTACATTTGGAGTAGGTGTCAAATATAATATTTTCGACTTAAGTTTCTCCTATTTAGTACCTTTCGAGCAACATCACCCACTAGAGAATGTGTTGCGTTTTACGATGACTTTCAATTTTTTCAAACCTCAAAATAAACCTAAATAGTGAATGAAAATCTTAGAATAGGATTTGGATTTGATATTCATAAATTAGTAAAAAATAAAAAACTATTCCTTGGAGGTGTAGAGATATCATACAATTATGGATGCATGGCTCATAGTGATGGCGATGTACTTATTCACGCCCTTATAGATGCTATGTTCGGCGCTCTCAATCTAGGTGATATAGGCTCTCACTTCCCCGATAATGATATGAAATTCAAAAATATTTCTTCTATAGAATTACTCAAACAAACTATTGAAATTTGTAAACCTTTAAATTATAATATTTACAATATCGATAGCACTATCATCCTGCAAAAACCAAAATTACAACCTTATATTGAAATTATTCAAGAAAACCTTTGCAATGTTCTAAATATTTCAAAAGACAAATTATCTATTAAAGCTAAAACAAATGAAAAATTAGATAGCATAGGCAAAGGCAAAGCTATTTCAGCATATTGTATTGTTTTACTTAAAAAAAATTAAACTATTTTTGTAATAAACAACATAATATGAAAAGAATAATATTTTGCCTCTTATTGTTCTTCTTGGCATTAAAAACATTTAGTCAAGATAAAGATTACTTTTCAACAGAATTTGATGCAAATTATTATTATTACTTTGTTGGGGACAATAGTTCTAATAATTTTAATTATGGATTTTCTATACTTATCTCAAAATATATTAATAAGGTAAAAGTGAGTTCTGGAATAAACTATTCAACTAAATCTTATAATACTCAAGGAGACCCATTTTGGTTAATCGAAAAACGTGAGCATAATTTAGATTATTTAAACTTTCCAATTATTACAAATATTGAAATATTTTCACATAGGAAATTCAGTTCAAGTGTTCTTACTGGATTTACATTTAATCAAATTATAGATTATAAAATTAAATCATTTTATTTGAACGGAGAAACATTAATTGAAGATAACTTGTTAAATGATAAGAAATTAGGCTTAACTTTTTTGCTCGGTACTACTTTCTCAAAGTCAATTGGGAACAAGTGGCTATTAAATTTGTCTCCTTTTATTAATTATAAATTGATTCCTGACCATAATGATCAAAGACCTGATTACAAAAATATACCTGACGATAGAGTATTTTTAGGATTTAAACTAGGAATAGAATATTTATTTAAAACATCGGATAATAAGTGATTTACGGTTGTAAACATTCTATAGAATTACTCAAACAAACTATTGAAATTTGTAAACCTTTCAATTATAATATTTCTAATATCGATAGCACCATTATCCTGCAAAAACCAAAATTGCAACATCATATTGAAATTATTCAAGAAAACCTTTGCAATGTTTTAAATATTTCAAAAGACAAATTTTCTATTAAAGCTAAAACAAATGAAAAATTATATAGCATAGGTAAAGGCAAAGCTATTTCAGCATATTGCATTGTTTTACTTAAAAAAATTTAAACTATTTTTGGTTCTATAACGTTTTGGGTGGTTAATGATTAAAAAAAGAGTACTTTGTAAAAATGAAATTTATTATTGAACATGTTGAATATTAACCACAGAGTTCTCAAAGAAGGCACAGAGAACACAAAGAAAGCTGGAATTAAAAAGGTTAAAAATGGCACTTTGTGAACTTTGTGTAATATCATGGCGCTCTTTATGGTAAAATAATTAACCCACTTAAAACGATATAGAACCATCATTTTTTGAAAATATTTAATATTAAAGTCAAAATTATGCTTAATATTATGCAAGTAACAATAGGAAAATAAAAAGTAAAATTTTCTTTTTTTATCAATATATCACCAGGTAATTTAAAATTAATTTTTTCAAAAAAATAACCTAAAATGCCTATTATTATTAACACTAATCCAAGGAAAATTAATGATTTCCACATATTTTTTTGCATAAAATAAGTTAAAAGGTCGATTTTAATTAGCTAAATTATACAAAAACAAATAAATTTCAAAACATTGCAATAAATAATTATTTAGCAATATAATATAATTATTGATATAAATTTATCATATATTAATCTAAATCTTAATCATGCTTTCAATTATATAAAATAATATTTACTATTTTTGCAAAAAACAACAAAATATGAAAAGAATTTTTGTTTCACTTATTTCATTATTATTTGCAATACAGATAGTATTTGCATTGAATCCTCCTACTAAACCAGATGAAGGTATGTGGGTGCCAGTATGGATAGAAGAGCTTAATTATCCAGACATGGTGAGGTTAGGACTAAAATTAAAAGCCGACGAAGTGTATTCTAATACTAACCCAAGTATAAAAGATGCTATTGTAGGCCTAGGAACTAATAATTATAAACCAAATCTAGGTTTTTTCTGCTCTGGAGTTGTAGTTTCTCCTCAAGGACTAGTATTTACTAATCATCACTGTGGATATAATGCTGTACAGCAAGTAAGTACCTTAGAGAATGATTACTTAACAAATGGATTCTGGGCTACCAAGCTATCTGAAGAGATACCAATAGATGAAATGACTATGTCATTTGTGGTAAGAATAGAAGATGTAACTGGAAGAGTGCTAAAAAATGTAAATGATTCTATGAGTTTAAGTGATAGAGATAAAGCTATAAGCAAAGCAATTAAAGAAATAGAAAATGAAGCATCAGAAAAAGGTAAATATGATGTAGTCGTTAAACCTATCTTTGAAGGTAATGAATATTATTTACATGTCTATGAAACATATAAAGATATCAGATTAGTAGGAGCTCCTCCTAGTGCAATTGGCAAATTTGGTGGCGATACTGATAACTGGATGTGGCCACGTCATACTGGAGACTTTGCAATTTTCCGCATTTACACTGCTCCAGATGGCTCTCCAGCTGAATATTCTGATAAAAATATCCCTTTAAAACCTAAAAAATATTTACCTGTTTCTATTAAAGGTGTTGAAAAAGATGACTTCTCTATGATTTTTGGCTTCCCTGGTAGTACTCATAGATATATTACTTCTCAAGGCGTAGATCAAGCAATTAATCAAAATAATCCTTTAATTGTAAAAATCAGAGATAAAAAATTATCTATTATGAGATCTTATATGGATCAAGATCCTAAAATAAAACTACAATATTCCTCTAAATATGCTCAAACATCTAACTATTGGAAATATTTCATTGGACAAACTAAAGGTCTAAAAAGATGGGATGTTTATGATAGAAAAAAAGAACTAGAAAACCAATTTATGAATTGGGTACAACAAGATGCTACTAGACAACAAAAATATGGCACTTGCCTTAAAGAAATTGAGGATTCTTACAATTTATTAGCGAAATATAATAAAACGGTGACTTATCTGGAAGAGGCTCTACTACAAGGACCAGAATTTATTTATTTCGGTTTCGACCTTTTACAATTGTACTCGGTATTGAAAAATATGGAAAGTGCTAGCAAAGATGAGAAAGCTAAAATAGTAGGTAATGCTAAATTAATTGCAAAAAATTTAAACGAAAAAGCTGAAAAACATTTTAAAGATTATAATGCTAATGTAGATAAAGATATTTTCATATCAATGTTTGAAATGTATATAAATGATGTGCCCAAAGATCAACAAATAAGTACTATCACTACTTTAGAAAAAAAATATAAAGGTGATATTAAAAAATGGGCAGACGATATTTATAATAAAAGTATTTTAGTAGATGAGGCTAGATTTAATAGCTTTCTACAAAATCCAAATTTAAAAACTTTAGAAAAAGACCTTGGATTTCAATTAACAATTAGTACTCTTTCAAGTTTACGCTCAATATGGCAAGAGATTGCAAAAGCTGAAGATCTACAAAACGAAGGATATCGCAAATATATCGCTGGTCTACGAGAAATGATACCAAATAAAGCTTTCTATCCAGATGCTAATAGTACTATGAGAATGACCTATGGCACTGTACAAGATTATTATCCTGCTGATGCGGTTCATTATAATTACGTTACTACTTTAACAGGTATAATGGAAAAAGAAGATCCAACCAATGATGAATTCATCGTGCCTGATAGATTAAAAGAATTATATAATAATAAAGATTTTGGACAATATGCTGATAAGAATGGCAACATAGTTACTTGTTTTATAACTAACAATGACATTACTGGTGGTAATAGTGGTAGTGGTGTGATAGATGCTGAAGGCAATCTCATAGGATTAGCTTTTGATGGAAATTGGGAAAGTATGAGTGGAGATATTTTATTTGAAACTAGTGTGCAAAGATGCATAAGCGTAGATATTAGATATGTACTTTTTATAATTGACAAATATGCTGGGGCTACAAATCTCATAGATGAGCTCACTATAGTAAAATAATCTATAAATAACATCGAAAAGGGACACAAGTTTTTTGTGTCCCTTTTTTATTTTTATTATTGAATGAACTATTGATGTTAGCTTTAGCAGTTGATCAAAACGTCCGTTGTTATTTGTTATTTCTCCACAAATGCACACAAATGTAAACAAATGAGCACAAATCAAATATTAATGTTGATGAGTTGATGAGTTGATAAGTTGAAGAGTTGAAGAGTTGAAGAGTTGTTGAGTTTAGAAGTAATAGGTAATAGCTTATAGGTAATAAATTGATAAGGAAACATTAAATCCTCTTCCCCTCTTCTCCCCATCACCCAGTCTTCCCTGTCACCTCGTTATATCTTTAAGCAAAGCAATAACTTGGAAATATGCGGCTTGGGCATTTTATTGAAATATTTTAATTAAAATTTGCTCTTTTTAATAAATACCTTTATTTTTGCATTTCAAAAAAACATTTATTAGAATAAAGAATTTATGGAGAGAAGTCAAGTCATTGGATTTTTACTGCTTTTTGCACTTTTGGTAGGTTATATGTTTTACATTTCTCCTTCAACAGAAGAGTTAGAGAAGCAAAGAAAAATTCAAGATAGCCTCAGATTAGTAGAGCAACACAGAAGAGATTCAGCTATTTTAGCTGATCAAAGCATACAAGATACAATTACAAATATTATTAATGACACATTAAAAAAAGACCAATTAGCTGATACGACTAGCACAAATATTGCAAAAGTACCAGAGGCATATAAATTTTTCCAAAAATCATACACAAGTGAAGATAGTATTATTTTAATATCTAATGATGTAGCTGATATTTCTTTTTCATGTAAAGGTGCTGTGCTACACAGTGTAGAATTAAAAAACTTCAAAGATTATAAGAATAATCCAGTACAATTGTTAGATACTAATAATTATGAGTTTTCATTTGTTTTCAGAGCATTTGATAGATTTCTAGAAACTAAAAATTTGTTTTTTGAACCTCATATTAAAAAAATCGGTGATACTACTTTTGTAACATTCCTAGCAAATGCCATAGATACAGCTACTAATGAGATATTAGGTGGTGTAAAAATAGAATATGCCATCCCCAAGGATGAATATATGCTAGATTATAAATTATCTTTTGTGAATCCTGCTAATATCGGAGTTTTACCATTAGATATTCTCACATTTACTTGGGCAAACAGTATGATACAGCAAGAAAAGGATAAAAAAATAGAAACTACAAATACTACTATTTGCTATATGGATGGAGACGACAAGGTTACACATTTGAAAGCTAAAGACCAACAAGAAACATTAAATTTCAGAGTTAAGTGGATTGGACTAAAACAACAATTTTTTACTCATACATTAATAAATGCTGATGATTACTTCAGTGCTGCTCAGTTAGAAACCAAATCTTTTAATCCAGATGATTACACTAGATATCTCAGACATTTGTCTGTAGGGATGACCATAGAGCATAGCAGTGATAAACCTATTCATTTCAAAATTTTCACTGGTCCATTAAAATATAATATATTAAGAGATTATAAATTAAGACTCGAAAGAGAAATACCACTGGGGTGGGGTTTTGCTCCTATAGCATGGGTTAATAGATTTTTAGTAATCCCAGTATTCAACTGGTTAGAAAAATATGGATTAAATTATGGTATTATCATTTTAATATTAACAATATTATTAAAAATCATATTGTTACCATTCACTTATCAAACTTATATGAGTAGTGCAAAAAAGCGAGCTCTAAAGCCAGAAATTACTAAAATAAACGAAAAATATCCTAAGCCTGAGGATGCTTTGAAAAAGCAACAGGAGACTATGCAATTATACAAAAAATCTAAAATAAATCCTGCAGGTGGCTGTTGGCCGATATTATTACAATTCCCTATTCTTATAGCTATGTTTAGATTTTTCCCATCAGCTATTGAGCTAAGACATCAAGCTTTCCTATGGGCTCATGATTTGTCTGCCTCAGATTCTATATTAAATTTAGGTGTTAATATACCATTATATGGTGATCATGTTAGTTTATTTGCCCTATTAATGGCTATTTCTACATTATTGTATACCTATATCAATAATAAACTGACTCCTACAGACAATACTATGCCAGGTATGAAATTAATGATGTATGGTATGCCAATTTTATTCCTTGGTATATTTAATAACTATTCTGCAGCTCTTAGCTACTATTATTTCTTATTTAATGTGATATCTATATTACAAACTTATGCTTTTAGATTATTCGTAAATGAAGAAAAAATAAGAGCTAAATTGATAGAAAATTGGAAAAAACCAGTTAAAAAATCTTCTTGGCAACAAAGAATGGAGGCACTAGCTAAACAACAGCAAGCTAATGCTAGAAAAAGATAATGGTTCTATAACGTTTTGAGTATTGTAAAGATTTAAAAAAAGTAATTTTATAAAAATAAATTTTATTAATTTTGTACTGTTAAATATTAACCACAAAGTTCTCAAAGAAGGCACAAAGAACACAAAGAATAGTAGAATTAAAAGTCTTATAAATGGCACTTTGTGAACTTTGTGTAATACCTTGGTGCCCTTTGTGGTAAAATAATTAACCCGCAATAAACGTTATAGAACCAAAACAATCAATAATTCTATCTGAAAGATTAAATAATACTTATCAATTTTATTCATATTTTTTAAAATTGAATTAATTGCATTATTAATAAAATGATTAATTTTATCAAAAATTTTAAAATTTTAATATGATTACTGTGCAATTGCATGATAAAACTTTTGAATTATTTATTCCTCAAGAAGAAATAGAAAAAAGGATAGATGTATTGAGCCAAATGATTGTTAATGATCTAGGAGATACAAAACCAGTATTTATTTCTGTATTAAATGGAGCATTTATGTTTACAAGCGAAATAGTTAAACGTTTCCCTTATAATTGCGAAGTAGATTTTTTAAAAATTAGCTCATATGTAGGTACTACAAGCTCTGGCAATGTAAATCTGACTACTAATAGTATAAAAGCTTCTTTAGCAAATAGGAATATTATTATCCTAGAAGATATTATTGATACAGGATTAACAATTAAAAGTTTACTGAATGCTTTATCTAAGTATAATCCTGAAAAAATTTATATAGCTACTTTACTTTTCAAACCAGAAGTTTATAAATTTAAAAATGAGATAGATATTAACTATATCGGTTTTAATATTTCTAATGAATTTGTTGTAGGATATGGATTAGACTATGATGGATTAGGAAGAAATTTATTAGATATTTACAAATTAAATCAAATATGATCAATTTGGTGATTTTCGGTCCACTGGGTAGTGGCAAAGGCACACAATCTCAAAAAATCAAAGAAAAATACGATTTCATTCATTTCTCTACAGGTGATCTATTGAGAGATGAGATAAAAAAACAAACTCCTTTAGGCAAAAATATAGAAATGGTTGTAAACTCTGGTGCTCTAGTATCTGATGAACTCATCGAAGAGATAGTAAAAGAGTTTATTAAAAATAATAAAAATGCAAAAGGAATAATTTTTGATGGCTTCCCAAGGACAGTACATCAAGCAGAAATGTTAGATAAAGAATTAGCTAATAATAATCTAAAAATCGATTTAGTAATAAAACTAGACATCCCTGAAACGACAATAAACAATCGATTAAAATATAGAGCACAGAAAGAAAAAAGAGCAGATGATAATGATGAAGCTATAAATAATAGATTACAATATTATTATCAACATACTTTGCCTATTATAGATTATTACAAAAGAACTAACAAAAATATTGTAGATATTTATGGTGATAGAGATTTAAACGAAGTTTTTAATGATATTTGCCAGCAAATAGATAGATTACTCTAAAGTTTCATCGCTTTAATCAAATACAAATAACTACAAAATTAATTTTGAGAATTTTTATTTTCTTTTTTCAAATCTACTAACCATTTACCATCTACTTTTAACAAGTCTAAAGTGTCTAATTTATCATTGGCAATATAAATACATTTAGCTGTATTACCGTAGATATGACATTTTTTGATATCTACATTAGTTTTTGGTATCTGTAAGCTATCACGTTTATCTGCTGGCATCATGCCCATGATGTTTTTGAAAAAAGCTATCATCATTTTCGTGTTTTCAGTGCCATATTTAGATGCTTCTTCGAAATTTAATTTTTGAAAATTTGTTAAAAATTGCTTGGAAACATATTCGGGAGTATTTTTCTTTTGAAAAATCGAGCACGATGTTGTCAATATTAAAAGCAAACTAATAAAAATAATCGAAGTATTTTTCCAATTCATAATGTTGATTTTTTAAAAAATATTTCCAAAATTAAAAAAAATAATTGAATTAGGCGTTTAAGTAATAAAGTTTTTATCAACATTTTGTATTAAAAGAAAACCTTTACAATAATTAGTAATCTCTAGCAATACCGCATTGGGAAATGATTTGTATTAAAACAAGCAAGCAGGGATGGGAAGAAGGGTTTACACTGTTTGAGCAAGCTAAAGCTTGCGAGTTTGTAAACCCCAAGAGGTAATTGCGTAGTTTTATCAAATCATTTCCCCAGCGGAGACTTTTCTTTTGTTACTTTTCTTTGTGTGGTTGACAAAGAAAAGTAAATTNNATATAGATGTTACCGTGAATGAACCAGTAATAATTTAGTTATTATCTAAACGCCTATTTCAAAAAAATAAATTAAGCGTTATATGAATAACAAAATTATTATTGTGAATATATCAATAATAAAGGTTCTAAAAAGTTTCGAGTGGTTAAAGATTAATAAATACAAATTTTATAAATAATCTTATTGATTATTAGACAGTTAGATATTAACCACAAAGTTCTCAAAGCATGCACAAAGTAAGACAGAGAATGACAGAATTAAAAGGCTTAAAAATGGCACTTTGTGAACTTTGTGTAATATCTTGGTGTCCTTTGTGGTAAAATAATTACCTTAAAACATTACACACTCAAAAAGTTTTAGAACCTATTTTTAATATTGCTTAAAATCTTTATTAATGAACATTCAAGAGAAATATTTTCTAAAATCGAAATTTTATTCATTTTCTTTAATAGCTACACTTTAAAATGTACATAAATAAATATATCATTGTCTAATATAAACATTCTCTAAACAAAATTTTTGAACTTACATTAATATAAAAAACTTCACATATAAACAATTATTACAATCAATATTTTAGTTATTTTGCAATTTTAGAAGTTCATTAATTTTTTCTTGATAAAAATTAATTTTTTCGGGATGGCGATGTTTGAGTTTATCATAAATTTCAATAGCTTTATTGAAATTTTTTTGTTTAGCAAAAATAAATGCAAAAGTCTCACTAACGAAATCTTCGTCATCTAATTTAATATTCTCTGTGAGGTCGTCAATATCATCTGGTAAATCTTCTTTAGATGGTAGCTTTATTTTAGGTTCTTCTTTAATAAATTTATCAATAATTTCTTGATATTTTTTTGTTTGGGTTGAAGATTTATCCACATTTGCATTATAGTAATCTTTTAAAATGTAATAAAGTAAGCTCCTATTAGGTGATAACATAAATGTTTTGAAAAGGAGTTTTTCATAATCTACATCAGATATATTTTTCGATATAAGATTAAAAAGATTTAAAAAATAAGAATACGAAAAATTTTTATATAAATCGCTATAATTAATATTTTGCTTTACTTCAATAATTTTATTAATAATAGAAATCGTGTCCATATATTACCAATTTATAAATGCTCTATTAAAAATGTCATCTACGAGGTCATTGACAATTTGTTCTGTTAATGTATTCTCCACAGAAGAAAAAGTAACAGTAGAACTAAACTGTTGATAGCGAGAAAATTGTTGCGAAAAACTTTGTTTTTCATCAATTTTATTAGTATATTTAACATTAATAGTTATAGTTAATTGATTGAGAGAAGCTACATCATTTGCTTGCAAAGCTGCAGGTTGTACAACATAATTAATTATTTCACCTTCAAAAGCAAGATCTGCATTATCATTAACCATGATAAGGCTAGTTTGAGATTGTATTCGGTCTCTTAATTTATCAGTGATTAGCTGACTAAGACTAGGATTTACCAAAGAAGCATTATTTACAAAATAATTCACACTAAAAGTTTTAGCTCCTTCAGGTATAGAAGCTCCAGAAAAAGTAAATCTAACGCAAGAAGTAAAAATCATCAAGCCCAAAATACAATATATTAAACTTTTATATTTCATACATCTAGATTGTATTCTTTGATTTTACGATAAAGAGTTCGTTCGCTTATTCCCAACTCTTCAGCAGCTAATTTTCTTTTACCATTATGCTTTTGAATAGCTTTAATAATTAATTCTTTTTCTTTTTCCTGTAATGAAAGTGTTTCTTCATGATCATTATTTTTATCATTTTCTAATACATATACTACGTCAGTATCATCATTAGTTTTATTTTTAGATATTAAAGGATTGCCACCCTGAATAGAATTAAAACTTTGTTGATCAGAAAATTTAATAGGTAAAGGTGGTAGAGATTCTTTATTTTCTGTAAATAATGCATCTTCTGGACTTTTATTACTTAAAATAAATTGATAAACTATTTTTTTAATTTCATTAATATCTCTACGCATGTCTATCAAATACTTATAGATAAGCTCTCTTTCATTAAGATTATCAGAAGAAGATGAATCAGAGAAGAGGACAGGAAGATTAGGTTTAACCTCGGGGAGATATTTTTGAAGGGTAGAAGCATTGATTTCTCTATCTTTTTCAATAATAGTCATCTGCTCAGCTACATTTTTTAATTGTCTAATATTGCCAGGCCATTTATAATTTACTAACAAATCCATAGCATCATCGGATAATTTAATCGGAGGGACATGATATTTTTCGGCAATATCAGTAGAGAACTTTTGAAATAAAAGTGGAATATCTTCTTTTCTTTCTCTAAGAGGCCTAATATAAATAGGAATAGTACTTAGACGGTAGAAGAGATCTTCACGAAATTTACCTTTAGCAATAGCTTCTTGGAGATTAGCATTAGTGGCAGCTACTACACGAACGTCTGTTTTCATAACTTTACTAGAACCCACACGCATAAACTCACCTGTTTCTAAAACACGTAAAAGGCGAACTTGAGTAGAAAGTGGCAAATCACCTACCTCATCGAGGAAAATAGTGCCCCCATTAGCTACTTCGAAATAACCTTTTCTAGAATCGATAGCTCCAGTGAAAGAGCCTTTTTCGTGACCAAAGAGCTCGCTATCAATAGTGCCCTCAGGTATAGCACCACAATTAACAGCAATATAAGCTCCGTGCTTTCTCGCACTAAATGAATGTATAATTTTAGGGAAGAATTCCTTACCAGTACCACTCTCACCAATGATTAAAACAGTTAAATCAGTAGGAGCTACTTGTACAGCAATCTCAATAGCATGATTTAGGAATGGTGAATTACCAATAATCCCAAATCTTTGTTTTATCAAGTATAGCTCGTCCATTTTTTAATTACAAATTTACGAAGAAATTTTCAATAAATTATTACATAAAATTAAATAAAATACATTCTATGTAAATAGTAGGGAAAAATTTAATAAGTTCTTTTATTACTCTCAGACATCCACAATTCGAATGGTTGTAGTGATTCGTCTACCCTTAAATTAACAGTTTCTAGATGTCTATCACTATAAGGTAAATGGATTTCATCATAAATCAAAGAATCATCGAATCCTGCATTGGCAGCATCGAATTTATTAGCAGCGAAAACCAATTTTTTTGGTCTAGCCCAATAAATAGCACCTAAACACATAGGACAAGGTTCACAACTACTATAAATAATACAGTCAGTTAATTGAAAATCATTCAATTTTTCACAAGCTTGTCTAATAGCTACAATTTCGGCATGAGCTGTAGGATCATTATGAGAAGTAACTCTATTAGTACCTTTAGCAATGATTTGGCCATCTTTAACAATAACTGCTCCAAAGGGACCACCACAATTTTTTACATTTTCTTTAGCTAGCTCAATTGCTAATTTTAAAAAGTAAATGTCGTCATTTATATTCATATATTTTTTAATTGTCTAATTAAAACATCTGCAGCAAAATCTAACTCATCATAAGAAATAATTAAAGGAGGTGCAACTCTAATAGTTTGACTCGAAAACATATACCAATCTACTATAACGCCTTCATTAATAGCACCTTTAATAACTTTTTTAACAATATCAAACGATTGCAATTCTATACCAATTAAAAAACCTTTATGTCTGATAATTAAATTTGGTATAGCCTTAGTGAGTTTATCTATAAAAAATTTCTCTTTTTCAGGAACTTGAATATATATTTTAGAATCAACAAGATAATTAAGAGAAGCCAATGCTGCTGCACAACTGACTGGATGTCCGCCAAAAGTTGTAATGTGTCCTAATGGTGGATTGTAAGATAAAGAAGACATAATATCTTCAGAAGAAATAAAAGCACCAAGAGGATATCCTCCTCCAAAAGCCTTAGCAAGTAAAAGAATATCTGGCACAATATCATATTGTTCAAAAGCAAACATAGTGCCAGTACGACCCATACCAGTTTGAATTTCATCGAGAACAAGAAGAGCGCCTACTTCACTACATTTTTGCCTAACAGCTTTCATAAATTGATAATCTGCAGGTATTATGCCAGCTTCACCCATAACAGGTTCCATAAAAACTGCTGCAGTATATTTATCTATCATATAAAGATCATCAAAATTATTCATCTCAATATGAAAAATATTAGGTATAAGAGGTCTAAAATGACGTTTCCACTCTTCATTACCCATTAAAGATAAAGCACCTTGAGTAGAACCATGATAAGCATTATTGAACCCGATAATTTTATACCTACCTGTGTACCTTTTAGATAATTTCATGGCACCTTCTACAGCCTCAGCCCCACTATTAACTAAATAAACTTTAGATAAATTTTTAGGTAAAATATTAGCTAAACTAGTAGCTAGCTTAACCTGAGGCGAAAGAATATATTCACCATAAACATTTAAATGATCATAAGACTGAGCTTGTGATATGACAGCGTCAACAACAAATGAAGGATTATGCCCTAAATTAGACACAGAAATACCAGAAATTAAATCAAGATATTTTTTACCATCTAAAGCTTGCATCCAACAGCCATCAGCTGAAACAAATTCTAATGCTAGAGGTTCATCACTAGTCTGAGCTAAAAAATGAAAAAATTCATCTCTCATTGTTATAAAAAATAAATATTATTAAGCAAAGATAAAAAAATCTATAAATATAAAATGCAAAAAATAGAGAACTAACAAGAATGGAGTATACCGGAATCGAACCGGTGACCTCTTGCATGCCATGCAAGCGCTCTAGCCAGCTGAGCTAATACCCCTAGTATAAATTTTTTACAAAAATACAAGAAAAAAATGGAATGAGGTGTGGGAGATGGAAGAAAATTTATGTTAGCTTTTCCCTATGCTTTAATCTCAACCTCATATATACATACCATGCCTCCCAGTCTGACGCTGCTAAATTCAACATCCTACCTACATCATTTATCACTCTGCTCAATAAATATTTGTGCTTCACCACATACCACATTATGTAGCTCTGCAAATACTTGGTAGCCACTCCTCTAAATGTATAATTTATCCATCTAGCAAAATCATTTTCCTTATCCTTCACTATCGATAAACCATGCTGCCCATACTTTTTTGTCCTCTTAGTAATTATAGTTTTATCTTTTATGCTTTGTGTCTTCAAATTTTTAAATTCTTCATTATCTGGCGAGCAAATCACAGCATTTTTTGATATTCTAGCTAATAAGATTTTATCTATTTGATCTCGTTTTACATTATCTAGACCAGTCAATTTACAAAGCATATTGCCACTTCTATCTATCATAGATAGTACAGCTACATTATGAGTTTTTAGTTCTTGAGCCAGTAGATATTCTTCTAAAGTTTTGTATCTGCGACCTTTCTCTGAATATTTCAATTTTAGCTCATCTATTTCCATAATACCAAAGAAGTTTACGTTATTTTCGAAGCTTCTAAGAGCAGATAGAATACGATGTCGCCATTCGAAGCTAGTAGGTAGAGAAATACGAAGTTCTTTTGAGCATTGACGTAAGGTTTTGCCCTCGAGCATAAGGCGAATGTAGTCAAGCATTAATTCTTTTTTGTGTAGGTAATAGACGAAGGTGCCAGTAGTTTCCCGAAAGTTTTTACCACAATTTTTGCATTTATACACTTGTTGGCCTTGCTGGTGACCATTTTTCTTAATGTGAATGCTTTTGCAATTGGGACATTGTGGAGAGACGCTTTCAGCTTTCAGATGTTGATAATCTACAACGTCGTTGCCTTGGAGTTTCATCTTATTGTAAAGATTATTGAGGAATTCTAAATTTAGTTGTTTGCCCTGTGAGAGGTGCTCTTGGAGGTTTGATACTATGTCTTTCATATTTAATAAAATTTTGTTGCAAATATAATATATTTTTAAAAAATAAGCATATAAAATCTTTTACATAAAAATACAAACAATACATAAGAATGAAGATAATAAAAATTATCTTCATTCTTATGTCCCCTATTATTCCCCTTTAAATCTCTCGATTGCTGCTTTTACCAAACTTATGAATAGTGGATGTGGTTTTTCAAATCGACTTTTATATTCTGGATGAAACTGCACGCCGATATAAAAAGGATGATTTTCTATTTCTACTGCTTCTACTAGCTGTTCTGTCGGATTTATACCAACAGCTTTCATTCCGTGTGATTCGAATATTTCTAAATATTTATTATTAAACTCGTACCTATGTCTATGCCTCTCATAGACTAAATCTTCTTTATAGTATTCATATAGTTTTGAATTCTTAGTAATTTTACAAGGATATGCTCCCAATCTCATAGTTCCGCCTTTAACTGATATCTTTTTTTGATTTTCCATTAGATCTATTACTGGGTTTAAGCATCTTGGATCTATCTCTCTACTATTAGCATCTTGTAAATTTAAAACATTACGAGCAAACTCTACTACTGCCATTTGCATGCCTAAACAAATACCTAGAAAAGGGACTTTATTTTCTCGTGCATATTTAGATGCTAAAATTTTGCCTTCTAATCCGCGTTCACCGAACCCAGGTGCTATTAATATCGCTTGATATTGGGCAAGTAAATCATTTACATTTTCTTCTTTAATATTTTCTGAGCTGATAAAATCTAGATTTACTTTTGTTTCCAAAAAAGCTCCCGCATGAATAAATGATTCCATTATAGATTTATACGCATCTTTTAGTTCTACATATTTTCCTATTAGAGCTATTTTTACAACATTTTTATAATTTTCTAATTTATCTAAGAGATTTATCCATTTAGTAAGGTCAGATTTATTTAAATTTTCTATTTGAAATTTATCTAATATTACCTCATCTAATTTCTCATGGAGTATTTTTATAGGTACTTTATAGATAGTATCTAAATCTATGTTTTCTATAACAGCTCGAGGTTCTACATTACAAAAAAGAGCTAATTTTTGGCGAATAGAATCTGTAATAGGCACTTGTGTACGACATATCAAAATATCTGGTTGTACTCCTAACTCTTGAAGATTTTTTACAGAGTGTTGAGTGGGTTTAGTTTTTAATTCACCAATATTAGCTAAATAAGGTAACAAAGTCAAATGCATAACTAATGAACGTTTACCTAATTCTAACCTTAACTGTCTGACAGCTTCTATGAATGGTAATGATTCTATATCACCGACAGTGCCGCCTATTTCAGTAATTATAAAATCATAATCTCCATTAAATTCTAATAATCTAATGCGATATTTTATCTCATCGGTGATATGGGGGATTACTTGTACAGTTTCACCTAAATAATCTCCTCTACGTTCTTTTTCTATTACATTCAGATAGATTTTACCTGCAGTTACATTATTTGCTTGAGAAGTATTAATATTTATGAATCTTTCATAATGTCCAAGGTCTAGATCTGTTTCTGCTCCATCCTCTGTCACATAGCATTCACCATGTTCATAAGGATTAAGTGTTCCTGGGTCTACATTGATATATGGATCTAGTTTTTGAATTGTAACAGAATAGCCTCTAGATTGCAAAAGTTTACCTACAGAAGCTGATATAATACCTTTGCCAAGACTAGAAACTACTCCGCCAGTTACAAATATATATTTAGTATTTTTAGCCATATTTTCTATTTTTATATTGCAAAATTATATTAATTTAACTTCAAAAAAAATATATATAAATTTTAAAAACATTTAGGATTTATACCTAGTACATATTTATTTATTATTTCTAATTTATTAAAAAATTCATAACCAGCAAAATCTATCATCATAAAAAATTTAATTGTTTTTTGATATTCATCTAACAATTTTCTAGCCAAAGGATAATAGCTCCAATGCCAAGGTTCAGGTTGATATCCATCAGGTCTATCTTTGTCAAAGGATGTATATGGTTCACAAAATCCATATTTATCAGCATTTTTTTGTAACCATTCATAAATTTTTCTCCCTTCAATAGTATTGAAATATGATGGTTCTACACTGTTTAAGTCTATATCTGTCCCCCAATGATGTCTAGATGTTCCAGGCATTGCAGTATATTTTAATATTTCTTTAGTTCTTTCCAAATCATCAGGTATAGCGAGATATAAATCTTTATTATTTACTGGAGTGTATCCAAACCATTTATCTTCCCATAATTTTTTTTGATATTCATAGCTTCTAAATCCGCTAACAATTATTAATGTTACACCATCATTTTGTGCTGCTTCATGCATTTTTTTGAAAGCATCATAAACTTCTTTTCTCAGATATATTTCCTTGCCATTTTCGGTAAATTGTTTATCTACTAAAACAAAATTACTATCATTCTGCGGGTCTATTTTCCCCAATAAATATTTCTCTTCCATTTGTCCATTTACATTTATAATTTTTAAAAATAAATAAATTAAAAACAAAAATTTTTTATTTATTTTCATATTTTTAGCATATATAAAGCAGTTTTTACGATATTTTCAGAAGTAAATCCAAAATAATTCATTAATTTAGAAGGTTTACCACTCTCGCCAAATCTATCATTCATAGCTATAGCACTGATAGGTACTGGATAATATTCAGAGCACACCTCTGATACTGCAGAGTATAATCCACCGAATTTTTGATGTTCTTCAGCAGTAACTATTAATTTACATTGTTTTGCAATATAACTTATCGTCTCTACATCTATGGGTTTTATAGTATGAACATTTACTACTGCAGACTCAATTTTATAATTTTTATATAAAAAATTAGCTGCTTTCAAACTTTCCCACACTAAAGATCCTGTAGCCATTATTGCAATATCACTGCCATTTCTCAGTACTTGAGCTCTGCCGATCTGAGGAATAATATTTTTATCTGAAAAATTAGGCATAGGTTCTCTACCAAATCTAATGTATACTGGACCATTAACTTGTTCTATAGCAGCTAAAAGCAAATTTTTTGCTTGATTAGCATCGCAGGGAGACAATACAGTCATATTAGGTATAGATCTCATCACAGCCATATCTTCTAATGCTTGATGAGTAGCGCCGTCTGGTCCTACACTTATGCCAGCATGTGCACCACCGATTATCACTTTTGCATTATTATAACAAATAGATGTCCTCACTTGATCTGCACATCTAAAAGCAGCAAAAACTCCATAGGTACTAAACACAGGAATTAACCCCGAGAGAGCCATTCCTGCAGCGGTAGCTGCTATATTTTGCTCTGCAATACCAAAACTATAAAACCTATCAGGATATTTTGATTTAAACAAATCTAATCCTACTGATGCTGTGATATCTGCTCCTAAAACCACTAAATTTGAATATTTTTCACCAGCTTCTAATACTCCTTCGCCGAAACCGATTTTGCCAGCTTTCTTTTCCATCTTTTACTAATTTAAAATAAGTTTACGTAAATTTTATAAAATCTTTTTCTACATCAAGGTAGATTTGATCAATATTTTTCTGAATGTCGATAGTATAATAAATAGAACTAATCACTTTGCAAAAATATTCAGGATTATCCATTGTTTTGCCTATTCTTTCCTTTAAATATTTTGGTAAAACTTGATAACCACCAATATAATAATTCCATACTTCTGATTCTACATTAGAGAAATATTTATCTTTATTTATATAGATTTTTTTATTTATTTCATCATAGACAATTTTTTCTATTTTGTCTGAAGTAGATTCACCTTCATATTTAGAAATAATCTTATTTAGCATTTGACTTTCTACAAGGTGGAGGGAGGTGAGATTATGTCCAAACTCGCTTATTTTGCTAAAAAGTTTATAATCTTTAGTAAATGGTATTCTCGGGAAATCAATTGTAAGAAAATCAACATATTTTTTACGATAAATATTGCTATAAAGAATAGCATAAATATAGTAAAGAATTTCTTCTGGTGAGATGTTTTTTTTGTAGGTTTTGTTTAATTTATCATAAAGTTTCTGGTCAATATTTGGTTTTTTAGCACTATATTCTGCTTTACTTTCAAATACACTCATGGTTTGGTAGAATGGTCTATTTCTTTTTTTATTCTGTTCTGAATCTGTATATAAGTAAAGTGGGAAAAGATAATTTATATCAAGTGATGAAATAGCTGTAGAACCTGATATAATTTTATTAGTAATAAAAGCAAAATCCCAATTGCCAGACTTTCTAGAACGTCTTATTGTTATCAAACCTAGATTGCCTTTTAGCATATGTTGCATTAAACTATATCGTGTTCTATAAACTATAGCATCATTGTAGTAAATATAACGTATATCAAATGGTCTATATAATATTTTTTTATAAAAATCTGAATAATCATTTTCTTCTCTAATTTTTTCTCTCTGTTTTGATAATTTCCAACTATAGTTATCATTTACATTATATAATTGTCTAATTGTATCATCATCAATATTTTTGTTTTTAAACATCTTTATTTTTCTTTCCAATTTTTCTTTTGAAAAATCAATAGCTAACTTATCGTTAGCAGTAATAACTCCAGTTCCATTCTCAGGAAATATTTTAGTTACTTTCATCCAATCTAAATAATAAGCGATGTCTTTTACATTTCTTGGAATGAAAAAATACCACGGTGTAGCTGGCTCTAATTCTACATAATCTTTTACATTTAAATCATTGTTTTTCAACCAATTATATTTTTCTTCCCTTAACCCCCAAAGATCTTTATGATAAACTTTGCAACCTTTTTTATTTTCTTGTTTCACAAAAATGCCAATGGCAACACCTTGACGTATATCAAAAATATTTTCATCCTTACTACCATCAGGAGCTTTTTCTTTTTTTAAACTATTGCCATGCAAATCAATTATATAAATTTCATTAAAAGTATTCATGAGACTTTGACGCATACCTCTAAAAGTAGGATTATTTAAATAGCTATGATTAGTGATCATACCGACAATACCTTTGCCAGCTTTATGAATCTTCCATTGAGCAAAACGTAAAAACTTGACATAATCGTCCTGCAACCACAACTTTTTTTCACCAAGTGGCATATCATCAACTTTATAATAACTCTGCGCTCCATCTTTATCAGTTTTTAATAATTCATCAGTCCATTTAGTCATATTAGATGATATGCCCGAGTAAGGCGGATTTCCGAGTATTACCAATATTGGGTCTTGTTTAACTTGAGCAGCACTATGGCTTTCTTCGCTCAGAGAACTCAAACCAGGAATAGATATTTGGGCTAAATCTTCCATTTCGAGGGTGTTTGTAAGGTACAATTTGAAACGCTCATCATCAGCCAATTTATAACCAAGTTCTTCTAAAAGGAAACTCATTTTTATATGGCCTATAGCATAGGGTGCCATCATAAGTTCAAAAGCAAAATAATTCTCAAGAATATGTGTTTTTATAAAATTATTTTTACCTCCGCTACCATATTTATCAGTATATTCTTTAACTGCTAATTTAACAGCTTCTGCTGGGAAGGTTAGAGTGCCAGCTGCAGGATCTAATAAAGTTACTTCTCTGCTAGCAAGTCCGTCATTCATAGAAAAATGAGATTTTAGAATATCATTGATAGACCTAACAATATAACTGACAACAGCCTCGGGAGTATAATACACTCCACGTTTTTCTCTAATTTTGGGATCATATTCTGTCAAAAAGGTTTCATAAAAATGAACAATAGGATCTTCCCCTTTTCCCTGAAAATAAAAATCTTGTAAGATTTTATTAACATCAGTTACATTCAAAACTTCAGAAATATCATCTACAATAGTCTGCAATTGAATTGGAGGGTCTTCCAGTGAAATGTAACGAAAAATATCTCGCAATATTCCTATTGTATTTGGTATATATTTGAATGCTAGCTCTCTATTAAATTCGCCATTTGCGCGAGTACGTGCTGCGAAAAGACCATACGTCAAAGTTTGCGAATATAGATCGGCAAAGGTATTTGTAGTCAATGTTCCTATTAAAAAGTTTTTGAAAGCTTCATAAAAACCTAGAAGTGATTGTTGACCTTTTTTCTCCTCTTGTGCTATTTCAATTGTTATAACTTCGTCTCTTAAAAAGCGAGTACGTTTAGCCAATTCTCTTGCTAATTCTTTTGCATTACTCACTTTTGGTAATGAAAAAGAGAAAAATGTATCAAGCAAATTATAAAATTCATCAACATTTTCTACTGGTGGAGCTACTTTAATTTTTTGTGCAATAACTGGTCTAGCAATAGTAACAGTTTTTAATTTTTCACCATTTCTATAGAGACGAAATTCATAAAAATTAGTTAAAATAACATTAGGAAAAGTCGTGATATACCTTATCAATTGCCCTGAATCTTCAATTCTGTCTAAATTAGTAATGCTAGGATCTTTGGCTTCTATATAACCTGTTATATGATTTTTGCCATCCCATATACGAAAATCTGGATTACCCGCTTCTGTTTGTTTTGGCAAAATTGTTATATCCACTTTTTTCAAATTATTTTGCTCCGCCCAGGATTTAATTAGACTTTTTAAATGCTCATAATAACTCTCTTCTCTAGCATCACCTCTATTAATTGTTTTTTGTATATTATCTAAATATTCTTTTATTATCTGTTGATTATTAAAAATGGAATTCATTATTTTTTTCAAAATTTACACAAAAATAAAACAAAATTCTTAAAGAAAATTAAAAAAATTTGGTTCTATAACGTTTATTGTGGATTAATTATTTTACCACAAAGGGCACAAAGATATTACACCAAGTTCACAAAGTGACTTTTTAAGCCTTTTAATTTTATTATTCTCTGCGTTCTTTGTGCCTTCTTTGAGAACTTTGTGGTTAATATTCAATTGTCCAATAATAAATAAAATTCATTTCTATAAAATTACTCTCTTTTAATAAATGCGAAACGTTATAGAACCAAAATTTTTAAAAAACCATTTCATTTAAATTGATAAAATATTATTTATTTTGTGATTTGTTTAATTGTAAAAATCAAATGTTAATATTAAAAAGAATAGGATACGTGATACTATTAGTATGGGGAGTATTGACATTTTTATTTATTCTTTTTAATATGTTACCTTCTGACCCAGTCAGGTTAATAATGGGACAAAGAAGTGATGTAGCTACCGAGGAAGCTATTCGCAAAAAATTAGGATTAGATAAACCATTGTATGTTCAGTATTTTAAATATTTAAATGATATCAGTCCATTAGGATTATTTTCTGATAATGAAGAGAATGTATTTTTTTATGATGAAAAATATTTATCAAAAAACTTGTCAATAGTAAAATTTCAAAATGTAAAATTTGGCATTAAACCAATAGTATTACACGAGTCATATATTACAGGTCAGCCAGTATGGGTATTGATAAAGGAGGCCTTTCCACTAACCTTGATATTAGCTGTAGTAACAATGATAATCGCATTATTTCTTTCAATACTATTAGGTAGCATTTCAGCCATCAAAGCTAATACTTGGATAGACAAACTAATTATAGTTTTTAGTTCTATTGGAATGTCATTACCATCGTTTTTTGCAGCTTTATTAATAGCTTGGATATTTGGATATTTACTTCATGACTTTACAGGATTATCTATGCATGGCAATTTAATAGAGGTAGATGAGTTATCATACAGCACATATATAAATTGGAAAAATTTGATTTTGCCCGCATTTACTTTGTCTATAAGGCCATTAGCAGTATTTGTTCCATTAATCAGAAATTCTATGCTAGATGTGCTAAATACAGACTACATAAAGACAGCTATGGCAAAAGGATTATCAAATAATAGAATTATTTCTCATCATGTTTTTCCAGCAGCTATGAATCCATTGATAACTTCTGCTAGTGGATGGTTCGCATCTTTATTAGCAGGTTCTGTATTTGTAGAATATGTTTTTAATTGGCGTGGTATGGGTAGCTTAATAGTAGAGAGTTTACAAAACTATGATTTACCTGTATTAAAAGCAGGGATTTTTATAATAGCTTTATTATTTATTTTTGTGACTTTACTCGTCGATTTGATATATTTATTAATAGACCCACGAGTGCGGGATAAAGGTTTAGGTTAATAGCTTTAAAAGAATTTAAATTTTAAATGTAGCAATTACTTCAGCAAAAATACTACCATCATTATTAATAGTATAGAAATTCATCTGAATAGGATTTTTAGTTTTATGATAAACATCTATAAGACCCAATTTTTTATTTTTTTCTTTAGCTTCATTATGGTCTATTTTAGTTTTTGGTTGGCTTAATCTATTAGCATCATAAACAGCATTTCTTAGCGAATCTACCTGAATAGGTGTAATAGTATTAGCAGTAATCAATTGCAAAGTATCCATCTTGCGTATAGCGATAAAAACCTGAGGTAAAATCTTATTTGAAGTATATTTGACAACATTATCGAGCATTTCATTAGCTACTATCAATATTGAAGAACGCAATTCACGTTCATTTTTATTTAAGTTTGATTCTAATTCATCTAATAATCTACCAATTTTGTTTTCAGTTAACATACCTTTAAATGAAACTAAAACATCTGAAGTAGCATAATATTGATCTAAATACTTATTAACATCAAAATGAAGTGCTTTCATATTATTTTTTTTATTATTTGCAAAGTTAATTAATATTTTTTATATTTTAAAAAATAATTATGTTTTTTTTATCAATAAATTAAATAATTGTAAAAATTTATGATTTCTAATCATTATTTCTATTTTTTATTAAATATACTTTATCATTTTTTCTTACTCTACTAGGTACTTTAAAAGAAACGATATTTTTATCAGAAAATTGTATTACATTTCCATTATTATCACGAAGCTCATTTATTTTGAATTCCATAACTCCAGTGTTAGGCCCTATTATGTATATTCTATCATTTACGTTTAGTTGTCCAGCATCTAAATAAACCTCTGCAACATTAATTTTAGCAAAATAATTTGAAACAAATCCTATATATTCCTTCAATTCACTAGCAGAACTTCCTTCCCTATCAGTCCATTCTCCTATAGTTCTACCGAGATAGTAACCATCCCAAAAACCTCTATTATATACACGCTTGAGATCTTCCATCCACGATGCTACTTTAGTTTGAGAGAAAGTATTATCATAGACACTCTGAATAGCTTCATGATAGATACGAGTTGTCAAAGCCACATATTCAGGTTGTCGACCACGACCTTCTATTTTAAAAACGGATATGCCACTGTCTATCAATTTGTCTATGAAAGGCAAAGTACATAAATCTTTAGGTGACATTATATGTTCTCTATCTATTAATATTTCTTCATTAGTTTCAGCATTAAAAAGTTTATATTTTCTGCGACATATTTGATGACATTCTCCACGATTTGCTGATTTACCTTCTAAATCTAAACTCATATAGCATTTACCAGATACAGCCATACATAAGGCTCCATGTACGAAAGTTTCTATACGTATTAATTTACTATTAGGTCCTAAAATATTTTCTGATTTTATTTTTTCAGATAAAATTTTAATTTTATCGAGAGTTAATTCTCTAGCAAGTACAACAGTTGTAGCCCATTGAGAAAAAAATTTTATAGCTTCTATGTTTGTTATATTAGCTTGAGTAGAGATATGTACCGGTAAACCTCTCTCTGCAGCTTTTAATATTACTGCTATATCGCTAGCTATCACGGCATCTACACCATTTTGTTGTAATTTATCTAAGATATTATTTATTTTTTCTAACTCATCATCATACACAATGGTATTTAAGGTAATGTAAATTTTTAAATTATTTTCATGACAAATACGTACTAATCGGGGTAAGTCATCAAGAGAGAAATTTAATGCTGATGAACTTCTCATATTGAGATCACCTACTCCTAGATACACACTATCAGCACCATTATCTATTGCAGCTTTTAGACTAGCCCATGACCCAACAGGTGCAGTCAATTCTACCATTATTTAATTTTTTTACAAAATTAATATTAAAGAATTAGTTTAACAATGTTTAAAAAAATATTTAGTATTTTAAAAAAATATATTAATTTTGTCGTAAATAAACTCAAAAATATAATAATATGAGAAAGTATTTATTATTAATTAGTGCATTAATACTTACAAATGTATTAAATGCACAAATAAAATCACTATCGCCAATAAGTGATAATATTATCAAATCAAAAGTAAAATTGCTGACAAATGTTGATTATTCTAAAACTCAAAACTGTGTAGACACTTTATATTATGGATTAATAAAAGAATCCTTATTGTATATAGGAGAAGATACTTTTTATAATGCATTTTGCGATTATGGAGAGATGCACTCACAAGCTTTTATTGTTAATAGCAGCATTCAGGTAACAGGAGTATCTATATATGCTCAAGTAGCTAGTGGTTATACACCTCCTATAAGTATGCAAGTTTTTCTATATAATGTAGATGCTAATTATCAACCAACAACTCAAATAAGTGGTGCATCTGCAACTATTTCTGTAACAAGTAATACTCTTACAGAATATTTTGTTAATTTCCCTACACCTATCACTATAACTCAAAATTTTGCTATTGTTGTCAAAAATAACACTTCTAATAAAAGATTGTATTTAATAGTTAATAATGCTAAAAGTAATACTTATGGAGAAGGTTTATCGTACACATATTATAATAGTGCATGGTATTCTTGTGAATCTGGTTATGGACAAGATTTTGACGCATTATTTAGCCCAATAGTATCATATTCTATTACATCTAGTTATACAAATACACCTAGTGCTACGACACTATGTTTAGGTACTCCTATAAGTTTTAATCAAACTTCTACACCTACAAATATTTTAACTTCTAGATTTTTTGCTTTTGATGCGTTTAGGAGATATTTTGGACTCACTACAAATGATTCAACTTATGCTTGGGATATGGGTGATGGATCAAATCTAATATGGCAACCAAATCATACATATACATATACAAATGCCAATACATATAACGCTAGTTTATATACTCTAAGTGGATTATGGAATGGTTGTGTTGATGTAGCTAGTAAAACATTCACAATTCAAGCTCCACCTACTGCTGGCACAATAAGTGGTCCTACAAACTTATGTCAAGGTTATACTGGCACGCTCACATTATCTGGTTATACTGGTACTAGTTATCAATGGCAGCAATCTACTGATGGCAATACATGGTCAGATATTTCTGGTGCTACTACCACTTCTTATGCTATACCGACTACTTTAACTCCAGGTACATATTATTATAGAGTAAAAGTAGGTAGTGGTGGTATATGTGCTGATGTTTTCACTAGTGCATTTCAATTAATTATTTCTCCACAACCTGCTGTTGGCACAGCATCTGTTTCTCAAACAAGTATTTGCTACAATAACCCAGTAACATTATCTTTAAGCTCATATTCAGGTAATTTGCAATGGATGCAATCTACTGATGGTACTAATTGGACACCTATCACTGGTGGAACTACTAGTCCTTTTACAACTCCAGTTTTGACACAATCTACATATTTCAAAGCAGTAGTTAGCTCACAAGGATGTAATCCCGTAGAATCAAATGTATTACAAGTAACTGTTTTAACATCTATTAGTGGTACAGCAAGTGTAACTGGACCAACTATCTTTTGTGATGTTGCTCCATCAGTAGTGTTTAATTTAACTGGATATTATGGGTCTATTCAATGGCAGCAATCTACTGATGGCAATACATGGTCCAACATAAGTGGAGCCACTTCATCTACATATACAGCTACTAATTTAACTACTACAACACATTTCAGAGCTATGGTAACAAGTGGTACGTGTAATGAAGCTTCTAATGTAATAACTATTACAGTAAATCCTGCACCTGTATCTGGTACTGCCAGTGCAAATGTTTCTGATATTTGTCAAAATAATACCATAGTCCTTTCATTAAGTGGTTATACTACATCTGCCAATATTCAATGGCAGCAATCTACTGATGGTGGTAGTACGTGGTTAGATATTAGCGGAGCAACGTATTCTCCTTTTAGTTATCTTGCTTCTAACATTGGAACGATACAATTCCGTGCTGTTGTTAGTAATGATTGTGGATCTGCTAATAGTAATACTGTGATAGTAACAGTAAATCCTGCACCTATTGCCGGCACTGCAAGTGCTAGTGCTCAATATGTATGCTTGGGGGCATCTGTAAATATATCATTGGCAGGATATACACCATCTGCTACAATACAATGGCAACAATCTAATGATGGAGTAAATTGGACTAATATTCCTGCTGCCAACAATAGTATATTTAACTATACAGCAACATCATTAGGCACCATTTACTTCAGAGCTGCAGTATCAAATATTTGTGGTTCAGCAAATAGTAATGCAGTTTCTATAATTATCGAAGCTCAACCAAGTGCAGGCAATATTAATGTAAATCCAACGGTTGTATGTGAAAACAATAATATTAGTTTAACATTATCTAATTATACTCCTGGAGCAACAATACAATGGCAACAATCTAATGATGGAGTAAATTGGTCTAATATTCCTGGAGCTAATTCATCTCCTTATATTTATACAGCTACAGTAGCTGGTATTGTACATTTCAGAGCTATAGTTACTAATAATTGTGGTAGCTCTAACAGTAGCACTCAAGCAGTAACTATAAATCCTGCTCCAGTTTCAGGTACTGCAAGTGCAAATGCTTCTGAGATTTGTCAAAATTCAAATGTTACTTTATCATTAATAGGTTATTCTCAAAATTCTACTATACAATGGCAGCAATCCAATGATGGTTCTACTTGGACTAATATGGCTGGTGGTACTACTGCTACTTTTGTTTATACTCCTATTAATCCAGGTACTTACTACATTAGAGCTCAAGTAACTAATAGTTGCGGTTCACAAAATAGCAATATAATTAATTTAACAGTAAATCCATTACCCAATGCTGGTACTGCTAGTGCTTCACCTCAATCAATTTGTCAAAATAGCAACATTACATTATCTCTGACGGGTTATACTCCATTAGCAACTATACAATGGCAATTCTCTACTGATGGTTCTTCTTGGTATAATATATCTGGTGCCAATAGCACACCTTATATTTATAATGCTAGCACAGCAGGAACAATGTATTTCAGAGCTATAATTACAAATAATTGTGGAAATGCTACAAGTAATGTAGTATCAACTATAGTGAAACCATTACCTCCTACACCAGTGATATCTCAAATAAGTAATACCCCTGTAATTTTGCAATCAAGTGCTACCTTAGGCAATCAATGGTTTAATCTAAATGGGCCTATCCCTGGAGCTACTTCACAGAACTATGAAGTAACAGCAAATGGTACTTATTATGTAATAGTTACTATAGATGGCTGTTCTTCATCTCCTTCTAATACTATCACTATTAATAGCGTTAGTATTAGTGAATATGCAAATCACAATATTACAGTCTACCCTAACCCTACTAATGATCATTTAAATATTATATCTGACCAACATATTCAAAAAATACAATTAGTAGATATACTAGGAAATATAGTTATTTCTACTCATGAGACGTCTATAGATGTCTCTAATTATTCCGATGGTATTTATCAAATAATTATTTTATTTGATAATGATAGGTTGATAATTCCTGTAATTATCCAAAAATAATATTTACTATAATAAATAATGAAAAAAAGGGGTGGTTACCATCCCTTTTTTTTATTTTATAAAAAATTAGTTGATATTTTAAAAATATTTTTTTATTAGATACGTTTGTAAATAAAAATGAAAGCTATATTATGAAAAATCATTAATACCCAAAAATAAAAATATATGGAAACACGTAAAGATGTTAGACAATTAATTATCGAAGCAGCAGAGAATTTTGGTCATAAAACAGCATATGTGTATAATGACCAAGAATATTGTTTCATGAATTTAAAAGATAGCGTTTTTCGATTAGCTAATAGCTTATTGGATATGGGATATAAAAAGGGAGACAAATTAGCTATCTATTTACCAAATTGTATAGAATATGTTTATTCTTATTATGCTATCTACTCTCTCGGATTAGTAGCAGTGCCAATAGATTTCTATTTTAATCCTCAAGAGGTGTTTTCTATTGGGAAACATTGCGAGCTAAAAGGTATCATCACTACCACAAATGCCAAATTTAATTTATTAGAATTAAAACAAAATATTCCTACTTTACGTGATAT
>LFRM01245507.1_pt1 | contig 56262 bp, 52 predicted proteins | sample 618341 | NCBI WGS metagenome assembly LFRM01 (sample SAMN03654438, study PRJNA283298) | anaerobic digester metagenome | isolation source: pool of bioreactors CSTR01a, CSTR02a, and CSTR03a thermophilic anaerobic... | place: Denmark: Kgs. Lyngby | collected 2014-05-21 | reverse complement strand
CGGTTATTACTGCTGCAATTGCTGCATCCCTGCATCGGTCTACCCATGATATTATGGTAAGGTCTATAAGGCGCGTTCCCGCCATTACGCCCGTGTGGAATAGAGCCAGTCGGCAGGAGCAGATTTCTGCAAGGCTGTAATATATGATAGAAGAAAATTAATCTAATGTTTAAGGAGGAAGTATTAAGATGAGAAAATTTATCATAACTGTAAACGGAAAATCCTATGAAGTAGAGGTAGAAGAGGTTATGGGTCAAATGGGAGGAGTTGCGACTGTACCATATGTACAAGCTGCACCGGTAAGTCCTGCACCGGTTCAAGCAGCGCCTGCTGCTCCGGCGCCGCAACCACAGTCGGCTGCAGCCCCTGCGACAGAAAAAGCTCCCGCACAAGCAACCGGTTCACAGCCAATACCGAGCGGAGCTGAGGTAATTAAGGCACCCATGCCCGGTACCATACTGGATGTTAGAGTTAATGTGGGAGATGAGATCAAAAAAGGCCAGGTACTGTTGATATTGGAAGCTATGAAGATGGAGAACGAAATTATGGCACCCAGAGATGGAAAGGTGGTTTCCATACAGGTATCGAAAGGTTCCTCGGTAAATGTGGATGATGTGATGTTGGCTATACAATAAGATATATTGCAAGGGGGCTATACAATGGATAAACCTTTTTTTGACGTGATATTTGATTTCTTTAGGGATTCCGGCTTTGCAGCCATTACATGGAAGCAGGCCTTGATGTTGGCGGTATCATGGTTTTTAATTTATTTGGCTATAAAGAAAGAGTATGAGCCGCTGCTGCTGTTACCCATAGCCTTCGGTATGATGTTAGCAAATTTGCCCCTGGCAGGATTGACCGCCGAGCCTCAGTATGAGATGGTCGACGGCCAGATGAAGCTTAAGCAGATAGGAGGCCTTTTATATTATCTGTACGAAGGTGTAAAACTCGGCATATACCCACCCCTTATTTTCCTGGGTATCGGGGCCATGACAGATTTCGGCCCGCTTATTGCCAATCCCAAGAGTTTGTTGCTGGGAGCGGCTGCTCAGTTTGGTATATTTGTGGCTTTTACTTTGGCCAGACTGCTGGGCTTTGATAATCCTGCAGCAGCTTCCATTGGCATAATCGGAGGAGCTGACGGACCTACCGCCATATTTCTTACCAGCAGATTAAAGCCCGAATTATTAGGGCCTATAGCCATTGCTGCATACTCATATATGGCATTGGTGCCCATAATTCAACCTCCGATAATGCGGGCACTTACCACAAAGAAAGAACGCCAGGTGGTTATGGAACAGCTCAGGCCAGTATCCAAGCTTGAAAAAATCTTATTCCCAATAGTTGTTACCGTGGTAGGTTCCCTTTTGGTACCTTCTTCGGTTCCATTGCTGGGGACCCTCATGCTGGGCAATCTGTTAAGAGAAAGCCTTGTGGTGGATCGTCTTAGCAAAACGGCTCAGAACGAACTTATCAACATAATTACCATATTTCTGGGAGTGACGGTGGGAGCAACGGCAACAGCCGAAAGATTTCTGTCCCCCGACACGCTGAAAATAATCGCTTTGGGACTGATTGCATTCGCCTTCGGGACGGTGGGAGGCGTATTGCTGGGCAAGCTTATGTATAAACTGACGGGGGGTAAAGTCAATCCCTTAATCGGTTCGGCCGGTGTATCGGCTGTACCCATGGCTGCCCGTGTGTCCCAGGTGGTAGGACAGAAGGAGAATCCAAGCAATTTCCTTTTGATGCACGCTATGGGGCCGAATGTAGCCGGAGTCATAGGTTCGGCCATTGCGGCGGGTGTGCTTCTCAATCTCTTTGGATAAAACTATTTTTAGGAGGCTATATATATGGCAAAGGTAAAAATAACTGAAACTGCTTTTCGGGATGCGCATCAGTCGTTGATCGCAACCCGAATGACTACTGAAGATATGCTACCTATAGCGGAGTTAATGGATCAGGTGGGATATCATTCGTTTGAGATGTGGGGCGGAGCCACTTTCGACTCCTGCCTGCGCTTTTTGAATGAAGATCCCTGGGAAAGGCTTCGCAAAATACGAAAAGTTGTAAAGAAGTCCAAGTTGCAGATGCTGCTAAGAGGCCAGAATCTCCTGGGTTATAAACATTATCCCGACGACGTGGTTGAAGAATTTGTAAAAAGAGCGGTAGGCAATGGTATAGATATAATACGGGTATTTGATGCTTTAAACGATATCAGAAATCTTGAAACGGCGATCAGAGCGGTTATAGATGAAGGCGCTCATGCACAGGCCAGCGTGGTATATACAATAAGTCCCATTCATGACATCCAGCACTATATTGAAACAGCCAAGGCACTGGAGGATATGGGGGCCCATTCCCTCTGTATAAAGGATATGGCCGGGCTTTTGACTCCTTACTATGCATATGAACTTGTAACCGAGCTTAAAAAGGCCATAAAAATACCGATTCAGGTTCATTCACACTATACCAGCGGTTTGGCCTCCATGACCTATTTGAAGGCCGTAGAAGCCGGGGCTGACGTCATAGACTGCGCTATTTCGCCTATGGCTCTTGGGACTTCCCAGCCGGCAACCGAGCCGATGGTAGCTGCCCTTAAGGATACACCTTATGACACAGGCCTTAATTTGGATGTGTTGAGCCAGATTGCCGATTATTTCAGACCATTGCGGGAAAAGTATTTAAGTGAAGGACTGCTCAATCCGAAAGTGCTGTCGGTGGATGTAAATACCCTGTTATACCAGGTGCCGGGAGGCATGCTGTCCAATCTGGTATCCCAGCTGAAACAGCAAAACAAACTGGATAAATATGAAGAAGTATTGAGGGAAGTGCCAAGGGTTCGTGAAGATCTGGGTTATCCTCCTTTGGTTACCCCGACAAGCCAGATTGTGGGTACTCAGGCGGTATTAAATGTGATATTCGGCGAGCGTTACAAGATGGTTCCTGCCGAAGTCAAAGCTTATGTAAGGGGCGAATACGGACGACCTCCGGGAGAGATCAAGGAAGAGATCCGCAAGAAGATCATCGGCGATGAGGAGCCGATTACCTATCGTCCAGCTGATGATCTAGAACCGGCTTTGGACAAATATCGGGAAGAAATAAAGGCCTATGTGGAGCAGGAGGAAGATGTGCTTTCCTACGCCTTGTTCCCGCAGGTTGCCATGAACTTCTTCAAATACCGCCAGGCACAAAAATACAAAATAGACAGTACGCTGCTGGATGAGGAGAATAAGGTACATCCGGTGTAATGTAGGGTAAATATTTCAAAAGTATGCATAGAGGCGTCCTTTCAAGGACGCCTAACATTTTTTATGGAGATAGATTGTATTGGGACAGTTGCTGGTGTATTTCAAAACCCGCACATCACTGCCGGGTTTTATTTTTTTCCCGCATTTGAGGCATATATAGTTTTTATTGAAAATTATGTCTTCGGTTATCTGTATATCAAGCTGACCGTATTTTTTCCAGCTCCTCCAGCCGGTTTTGCAAAGCAGATGGCGTTTCTCGTAATCCGCATATACCCAGCGGAGAATCCTGTGAAAGTGAAAAGGATATCGGGTATATTTGACGTATTGTACCGGAAGCCCCAGCTTTAAGGCATAATCCTGAAATGTATTTTCGATTGCGCTTTGCAATGGGTTCTGGATCCTGGTACTTTGTACGGCATAACCCTTTCTGCCCAATGAACGCCTTACGCTTTCGAACATATAACCCTGGCATATCATAATATTTTCATTTTTGCACGGAGCCAACTGTGAGAGCAATGAATTGACTATGTCTTCGCACTTGGTAATGTATGCTTTGTTTTCAAAAGCGCCCTGGTAATAGCATTCCACGGGAATAAAATCATAAACATATTCCTTTGTTTCGGTTCGCATAGCCCCGATACACGTACCTCCTATGAGGCTCCCGCTTCCAGCATCATCGATTTGTATCAAAAGAGTCACTCCCTGTCCGGTTTTCGTTTACTAAACTTATTATTGTTGTATTTAATCCATAATATTAAATTTTGTTAACTTTTCCAAAGGGTATGTTGAGAGCCCGTCCTTTTAATGATATAATAAAGCTGATAATTGTGAATAATATGATAAAAAGGAATAATAAACTGTGAATATGCTCCTATGGCGTTTGGTGTCGTATCTTTCAGAATGCCGGTGTATATTGATAAACAGGGAGGTATACGTTAGAAATAAGCGATATATAAGGAAAAAGGCAAATAATTACCGAACAAGGAGAAGCATATGAGAATTTTGGTGTGCAATGACGACGGTATTTATTCCAAGGGGATTCAACAATTGGCTAGCAGCATGAGCACAATTGGTGAGACGACGGTAGTTGCTCCCGATGAAGAGCGGAGTGCTACCGGTCATGCCATTACACTTCATAAACCACTTCGAATTAAACCGGTAAGCCTGCCCAAATTGAATGTCAGAGCTTTTGCGGTTAACGGAACTCCAGCTGATTGTGTAAAAATCGGATATGATATAATAATGGAGAGAAAGGTCGATCTGGTTATATCCGGCATTAACAGAGGGCCAAACCTTGGAACCGATGTTCTTTATTCCGGTACGGTATCCGCTGCTTTTGAGGGGGCTATACTGGGCCTGCCTTCCATTGCAATATCCCTGGTATCCTATGACTCTGATGATTATGCCGTTGCCGGGAAGGTAGCGATTCATGTGGCGGAGAAGTTAATGAAGCACGGTCTGCCGCAAGGTGCTATCCTGAATGTCAATGTACCTGCCGTTCCTGAAGAGGAGATAAAGGGAGTCAAGACCGTCAGGCTGGGTATACGCAGATATGCGGAGAATTATATTAAACGAGTTGACCCTAGGGGCAGGCCGTATTACTGGCTTACGGGCGAAGCGATAGATGACAGAGCCAATTATGACGGAGCTGAAACGGACATTTCAGCGGTAGCCGATAATTATGTGGCGATAACTCCAGTCCATTTTGATTTAACCTTACACTCTTATATTGAAAACGTAAAAGGATGGTTTCAACACCCTGCTAGTCTTTAATAACGAGGGAGAGATGAGTCATGCAAAAGGGACACAGCATAAAGGCGGTACTAAAAATCAAAGCTTTTCCCGATCTGTATAAGATCGTCGATTTTTTAAACAAGAATTTGAAGGATAAAGGCCTGATATTTGGATTAAGCAAAAAGAATAATGAAATCATGTGTATAACAATTTATGAAATAGAGCAGCAATAAATGAATGGGTATTTTTGACGCTGGAAATTAAACAACTTGCAAAAGCGGTGTAATATGCTAAAATAAAGTATAAAAACACTGTTAGGAGGCCAGTCATGCCGAATGATAATCAAGATCTGATGTCCCGTATAAACGAAAAGTATAAAAAAATGAGCAAAGGGCAAAAACTGATTTCAGAATATATTATGAACAATTACGAAAAAGCTGCATTTATGACTGCATCCAAACTGGGAGAAAAGGTGGGAGTCAGCGAGTCGACCGTTGTCAGGTTTGCAAATATGTTGGGGTATGACGGCTACCCAAAGCTTCAGAAAGCCCTGCAGGAATTGATCCGCAATAAGCTGACCACCCTGCAACGGATAGAAATGACATCAGATCTTGACGAGTCCACCCTGTTGAAAAGTGTATTAAAAGCCGATATGAACAATATACGCCTCACGCTGGAAGAAGTCAATAAGGAAGCCTTTGATGGGGTTGTAGAGAGCATTTTTTCAGCCAGGAATATCTATATACTTGGTCTTAGAAGTGCGGCACCTTTGGCTCAGTTTATGGGATATTACTTAAGCTTTATGTTTGATAATATTCGGTTGGTTACATCGGGTATCAACGATATCCTGGAACAGCTGGTACATGTAAGTCCCAAGGATCTGTTAATTGGGATAAGCTTTCCACGGTATGCACGGCGGACTGTAGAGGCCATGGCTTTTTCTAAGAGCAAGGGTGCCAAAACCGTAGCTATCACCGACACAATACTGTCGCCATTGACTTCCTATGCAGATTATATTTTGCTGGCTCGAAGCGATATGGCATCCTTTGTTGATTCATTGGTGGCCCCGCTGAGCTTGATTAATGCCCTCATAGTTGCTGTCGGGCTTAAAAAGAAACCCGGTGTTTCGTCGGATTTTATGGAGCTTGAAAGGATATGGGATGAATATAACGTTTATCTTAGCAAGGACCGTTCCACATAAAGAAAGGTAATCAGCAAGTGTTAATATATATAACAAGACACGGACAAACTTACTGGAATGATACCGGGAAAACTCAGGGAATAAAGGATATTCCCCTGAATGACAAGGGAAGAGAACAGGCTGTAAAGCTGGCAAGGCGGCTATGGGACGCGCCTGTACAGGCTATATATACAAGCGATTTGAAGCGTGCTACCGAAACCGGGAATATAATAGGAAATGCGATTGGCAAGGTGTGTTTAGCTACCCCGCATCTCAGGGAAGCTAATTTCGGCGAATGGGAAGGCCTTACTATAAAGGAGATAGAGGAGATATTTCCCGGGCAATTGGAGTCGTGGTACGAGGATCCCGGCTTTCGTGCTCCCGGCGGGGAGAGCATAAATTGCGTAAAAAAAAGGGTAAGGTGCTTTATAGACCAGATAAAGGAGCTTGATATCGATAAAGATCAGGGAATATTGGTTGTATCCCATGCGCTGACTTCAAAATTGTTGATAATCGAACTGCTGGGTCTGCCCATATCTTTTATACAAAGAATAAAGTTAAGCAATGCCGGGCTGACGATAATCCGGGCAATAGAAGGAGAAAGTGCATTACTGTTGCATAATGATACCTGCCATTTATATGAGTGATGGGTTACAGTGAACTTATAGGATTTATGAAGCGGTGTCCGGCTTGATTAAAATGATAACATGGATCTCTATGGGATTGGAGGATAGCTATGGAATTGTATGGAAGCAGAGATGTGGCGAGTGCAGCCATTCAAATGTGCCTTACGAAAAGCAGGGAGCATGAGAAATTATTGAAGGAGCAGTTCCATAAGGAGGGAATAGCTACTGCTGCGGTTGATTTTGGAGGGGAATTTATATCCTCGGTTACAAAAATTGTTGAACGGGCAGTGGTAGCTGCAAAAAGAGAAGGAGTTATACAGGACACCCATCCTGAAGAAGGCGCTGTGGCAGGGGCAACAAGAGAGGCAATTTCACAGCTTGTTAACAAAGCAATAGGGATGAATGTAGGTGGGAAAGTCGGAATTGCCCGCTATGGAGATCATATTAGTGTGGCATTGTTTTTCGGCATAGGAATGCTTCATTTGAATGATGTAGCCATTGGTTTGGGGCATCGGGTGGTGTAATTTATGCGGTTGAAAGGGATTAGGGGCGCTATAACTGTTAAGGAAAACTGTGAAAAGGAAATTATTGAAAAAACAAAAGAGCTCCTAACTGCTGTAATGAAAGCTAATGAGCTGGCTTTTGAAGATGTAGTAAGCATCACTTTTACGGCTACAAAGGATTTGGATGCGGTATATCCTGCTGTAGCGGCCAGAGAACTGGGAATGACCGAAATACCCCTTCTGTGCTGCCAGGAGATGTATGTTGAAGGAAGCTTAAGCCGATGTATAAGGATGCTTGTTTACGCATATTTGAAGGTGGAAAAAAAACCAAGACATATATACTTGGAAGAAGCTATACGTTTAAGACCTGATCTTGTAGAAAACTGATATTAAAGGAGTTGCCCATGGGAACCGTATCAATAGCCATTGACGGACCTGCAGGTGCAGGGAAGAGCACTATTGCAAAGATTGTGGCAAAGAGAATGAATATACATTATTTGGATACCGGAGCCATGTACAGGGCTGTAGCTTTGAAAGCCCTTGAGAAAGGTTTGGATTGCAAGGATCCTGCCCAGATAATCCCGATGTTATCAATGACGAATTTAAGCATATTCTATCACCAGGATCAGCAGCATGTGTATCTGGACGGCAAGGATGTCACCGATCTAATCAGATTCCCCCGGGTATCGGCAGCAGCTTCGGATATTGCCGTTATTCCCGAAGTTCGCATGATGTTGGTTAAAATACAGCGGGAATTAGCCCAAAGGTATTCGTTGGTAATTGATGGAAGGGATATTGGCACCTTTGTTTTGCCCAATGCTGATAAAAAATTTTACTTAACAGCCACCCTTGAGGAAAGGGCGAGAAGGCGATGGCTGGAAATGCAGGATAAAGGCTATAATACGGATTTTGAAGAGATAAAAAGGGATTTGGAAAAACGTGACTTGAATGATTCAAATAGGGCCTTTGCGCCCCTGCGAAAGGCGGAGGATGCAATATTGATTGACACAACCGGAAAGACGATTGAACAGGTGGTTGATGAAGTCTGTTCCCATCTTGCCGGTGTACTTGATTTGGACAAGAGGTGATAGCCTTTGTTTTATAAGTTTGCCAGGGCCCTATTGCGGCCTATTATGTTTTTGCTGTACAGGCCTAAGGTAGAGGGCTTGGAAAACTTCCCCAGGGAAGGAAAGATAATTTTATATTCGAATCATATATCCGCCTTGGATCCAGTACTTATTGGCTGTATAGTTCCGAGGCAGATCTATTTTATGGCTAAGATGGAGCTGTTCAAAAATCCCATATTGGGAGCAATTATAAGGGCTCTTGGGGCCATACCCGTCAAAAGGGGGACGGCTGATCTTTCGGCAATAAAACACTCTCTCCGGATACTTAGCCAGGGAAAGGTTTTCGGTATTTTTCCCGAGGGCACCAGGAATAAAAGCGGCAAATTACAGGCTTTTTCTCACGGAATTGCATCCATTGCCCATAAGTCAAAGGCGAATATTCTGCCGATTGCCATAGTAGGCCAGTACAAACCCTTTAGATCGATTACAGTAAGGATTGGCAAGCCGATAAATTTTAGTGAGTATTTTCAGGAAAAGACAAATACCGAGATTCTAGAAAAAATGTCCGTTAGTATGGGACAGGCTCTAAAGAGCTTGCTTGACTATAATGAGAATTAGTACGATGGATGTATAATGTACAAGGTTTCACTGGGGGGATTGCTGTCTTGAATGTTATTGTTGCCAGAAATGCCGGCTTTTGTTTCGGAGTAAAGCGCGCCGTTGAAGCGGTGTGTGAGCATATTGGAAAGGCTGAAAAGCTTTATACCTACGGGCCTATTATTCATAATCCTGAAGTCGTTGAGGCTTTGAGTAGAGAAGGAGTCATAGTTGAGAAAGATGTTGACAGAATTGATTCCGGTACAGTAATAATTCGTTCTCATGGTGTCCCGGAACATGTCTATAAAAAGATGGTTGAAAAAGGGCTGGAGGTAGTGGATGCTACCTGTCCTTATGTCAAAAGGGTCCACAAGCTTGTGAAGAAATATCATTCAATGGGCTATAAAATTATCATTGTTGGTGAAAAGGAACATCCTGAGGTAATAGGGATAAACGGCTGGTGCAATAATGAGGCCTTTATAATAAACGATATTGCCGAGGCAGAAGAAATGCTATGCATGGAGAAAGCATGTATTGTTGCCCAGACTACCCTCATGCAGGAGAAATGGGATGCTGTATTGGAACGGGTTCGCAAGAAGGTTAAGCAGCTTGAGGTATATAATACAATCTGCGGAACAACTGCTATAAGGCAGATGGAGGCCGAATCCATAGCGAAGCTGGCCGATGCTATGATAGTCATTGGCGGTAAAAACAGTTCCAATACAAAAAAGCTTTTTTCTATATGCAAGGCACACTGTGAGAGAACCTTTGCGGTCCAGACGGCAAAGGATATTGATATAAGCTTATTTGATCCCGGGGATACTGTTGGTATTACCGCAGGTGCTTCCACCCCTGATTGGATTATTAAGGAGGTAATTGAAAAGATGAATCAAGCAAATGAATTGGGAAAGGGGCATCAAATGCAGGAGGAGGAGAAGACGCTTGCACCTGCTGAAGAGATGGGACAGGATGTTGGTCAGCAGGCAGAAACAGACGAGCAAGCGGTCGGGATGCAGGAAAGGGGAGAGAGAGTGTCATCGGATAAAAATCCACAGGCGGGGAATGACCAGCAAAGGCCGGCTCCTGTGGCAGAAAAGGAAGAAACCGATGATGGCGCTGCTACCATTGACGATTACCATAAGACGGTGATTTCGTTAAGACCGGGCAAGGTTGTAAAGGGTACAATAATCAGCATAAACCCTGACGAAATCGTTGTCAATGTTGGATATAAATCGGATGGTATCCTTCCTGTAGATGAATTGACATTGGTTGATCCTGAAAGCGGAGAGCAATTATGGAATGAAGGAGATTCAATCGAGGTTGAGGTTGTTAAGGTCAATGACGGTGAAGGCAATGTGCTTCTGTCTCGAAAATCAATTGAGGAAAGAAGAAGATGGAAAGAGATAGAGGAAGGCTTTAAGACCAAAAAGGAGTTCAAGGGTGTATGTACCGAAGTTGTAAAAGGCGGAGTTATTGCCAAGCTAAACGGCATACGGGCTTTTGTACCGGCCTCCCATTTGTCAACCAAGTATATAGAGGATTTGAATACTCTGATTAATACTCCCCTCAGGCTCAGAATAATTGAGCTTGAAAGGCGTCGTAACAGAGTGGTAGCCTCCCAGAGAGTTATTCTCGAAGAAGAGGAAGAAGCCAGAAAAAAGGCCCTGTGGGATTCCCTGGAAGAGGGGAAGATCTTAACCGGAACGGTAAAAAGGCTGACGGACTTCGGTGCTTTCGTTGACATTGGAGGTGTGGATGGTCTGATCCATATATCTGATCTGTCGTGGGGGCATGTCCGTCATCCCAGCGAGGTGGTACAGCAGGAACAAACCATAGAAGTTAAAGTCCTTGCCGTTGATCGTGAAAGGGAAAGAATATCTTTGGGGTATAAGCAGACAATTCCTCATCCCTGGGACAATATAGAGCAAAAGTATCCGGTAGGGGACATCGTATCCGGTAAGGTGGTCAGAATAACAACCTTTGGTGCATTCGTTCAACTTGAACCGGGTGTGGACGGACTTGTGCATATATCGCAGATCTCTGACAGGCACATTGATAAGGTTGAAGATGTGCTTAAGATAGGCGATGTAGTCCAGGTGAGAATATTGGAGGTAGATCCGGCTAAGCGCAGGATAAGCCTTAGCATTCGGGAGGCTTTGCCCAAGCAGCAGGAAGAGGCAGAACTTACGGAAGATGATGGAGTACAGGAGGCACAGGAGGAGATGACCGTCAATCTGGGAGAATTTTTCCCCGATGAACTGAAGAATCAATAAAAAGCAGCTAAAAGCTGCTTTTTTTATGGGATTATGAATAATAATTCCAAGTCTGGCAATACTAAATACCGACCTCACAAATGCATTGAGACCCCCTTTACAATGAAGTCGTGAAATGGATTCACGGCTTTTTTTTTCGTGCAATATATGCTACACTCTATTTGGGAACCAAGGCAATCAACAGGCTGTTAAACAGGACAAAGCCTGTTAAGGGGGATATTATGGGCTGGTCATACGAACAGTTTAAACAAGAGATTCTTGGCTTAACAAACATAGATTTATCCAGTTATAAAGAGAGACAGATGAAGAGGCGCATCGATTCGCTTATGACCCGCAATGGCTGCAATAACTACAGGGAATATTATGCCTTATTGGAGAACAATAAAGAAAAATTGTTGCAGTTCATTGATTATATTACCATAAATGTTTCAGAATTCTTCAGAAACCCTGCTCAATGGGATGTACTGAAAAATGAAATCCTGCCGCCCATTCTGAATAAGTACAGAAATATCAGGGTATGGAGCGCAGGTTGTTCCACCGGTGAGGAACCCTATTCCGTTGTAATGTTATTAAGCAGATTTCTCCCTCTGAGTTCCATCCGTGTGCTGGCTACCGATATCGATATGAATGCATTGGAAAAAGCCAGGAGTGGCGTATATGCAGCCAGCAGCCTGGGAGCTTTGCCCGGGGAATTCCTGCAAAAATACTTTATCCGTCGCGAAGATTTATATATAATTGATCCGAAGGTAAAGGCCTGTGTGGACTTTGTACAGCATGACCTGCTTAAGGATCCCTTTCCCGACAATTGCCATATTATACTGTGCAGAAATGTGATCATATATTTTTCCGAAGAAGCGAAAGCAAAGCTGTTCAGCAGGTTTAGCGCTGCCCTTCATCCCGATGGAGTGCTGTTTGTCGGCAGTACCGAGCATATCATAATGCCTCAAAGGTATAATCTGAAATCCATTAAAGCCTTTTTTTACAAAAGGATCCAATGAAATCATGGGGAGCACATTGAATTTATTCTGTCTGCTATATTTTCCAGATCGGCAATTTCATCATGGAGATTGTTTTGAATGATGGCCCTTGGCATACCGTATATTGTACAGGTGGATTCCGATTGAGCAATGACGTAGCTGCCCAGCTTTTTGGCTTCCCGTATTCCTTCAAGACCGTCAACTCCCATGCCGGTCATGATAATGCACAGTGCGCCTGCTCCATAGACCTGACCGGCGGTTTTCATAAGTAAATCCACCGATGGTGAATAGGTATAGTTAAACTTTTCCTTTGGATATAAAAATGCGTGACCCCTTTTTTCTATGGCTATGTTCATACCGCCGGGGCATATATAAACATGAGCGGGCAATAGTTGCTGATTGTTTTCCAACTCGGTTACGGGTATTTTTGATATGGAATTAAGGCGTTGGGCCAGAAACTTGGTAAAAAGCGGCGGCATATGCTGGGCAATCACAATGGGAACGACAATTGCGGGCTGAATATATGGGATGACTTCTGCCAGTGCTTTGGGCCCTCCCGTTGATGAGCCGATACAAACAATTGAAAAGCTATTATTGGCTGATCTTGGTAAGGTGTGGGCCTGTGTGTTTTGCCTGTTCTTCCTTTGTGTATTGGCCAGCATCGAACCCTGTGCTATGGCATTTATCTTTTCTATGAGCGTTTGGGGCTGGAGCTGATCCTTTTGTATATAGTCAATGGCACCCATCTCAAGGGCTTGTATAGTTTGTTCCATGCTTTCCCTGGTTAAGGAGCTGATCAGAAGTATGGGGGTGGGACATTTTTGCATAATCATTTCAACCGCCTCAATCCCCGACATTCGGGGCATGAGGATGTCCATGGTCACTACATCGGGTTTATATCGTTGAACCTTTTCAACGGCTTCAAACCCATTACGGGCAACGCCTATAACCTTCATGTTCGGATCCGACTCAAGCATTGAACGGATTTTTACACGCATAAAGGCCGAATCATCCACAATCAGTATCTTTATCAAGGATATCAGCTCCGGATAAGAATAATTAAGAAGATCATTCTTGTTGGTATTATAATATATCAAAAACAGGAGTAAATCAAACGTGCAGAAGTAGGTTTTTTTGTTTGACCACTTTATATCTTAAGGTTATAATGATAAAAGATGAATTTATATAATATATCGTATTGATTATATATTGATTGGCCCGTGCACTGAAGCATCAAATGTTTGGGGGGATATATTAAATGGCCAGTTTTACTATTGACTTGGGAGTGCTGCTTGAGGAAAGCGCTCTGAAGCGATTGAGGGAGAGCCTGCAGAAGATGTCTCCCAGGGACGAAATCACCATTCGCCTTGAATCAGCATATTCTTACGAGGAAAAGATACTCATAAAGGAGCTGGAAAGAATGGGATACGATTACCAATCCTACGGCGGTGGAGGAAATGATTTCTACGTAATTGTAAAGAAAAGGTTACACTAAGCCGGTATTTATATAATTCATGCCGGTTAAATGGGCACAGTATTAAAAAGCGTGGTTCATACCACGCTTTTTAATTTGCGATGGAATATTAAATCGTTAAGATTGGTGTATTTTATGGCAGGGTCTAAAGTAAATGGCCTTTGAATATAATGAGCTTGATAGGAGGTGTTAAAATGACTGCAAGAAGAATCAGCAAAGAGGTGTTAACACTGCTCTATATTATATTCTTTTTTCTCCTATATATAGCAATGGAGGATTACGCTTCAACAGTTCAATCGGATCTCAACGTTTACAGTATTAGGGCTAATGATGCATTTGATGAAGAGGAATATAATATCTTTATAGATCTTACTGAATCCACCTTGTATCTGTTTAAAGGCGGGCAATTGGTTAAGAAATATCCCATCGCCCAGGGGAAGCCTGCCACTCCGTCTCCAATAGGTGTTTGGGAGATAGTGAGTAAAGCCCGCAATTGGGGTTCGGGTTTTGGAAGCCGGTGGATGGGATTGAACGTACCATGGGGGAAATACGGCATACATGGGACCAACAGGCCGGGATCAATAGGATACAGGGCATCGGCCGGATGTTTTCGCATGAGAAACAATGATGTGGAAGAGCTTTATTCAATGGTTCCCTACCGAACCAAGGTGGTTGTGTACGGTGGACCTTTTGGAAATCTTGGAAGCCAGCTAATAAAGCTGTCGCCGGGCGACCGAAACTCCCATGTTCTGGAAGTTCAAAAAAGGTTGAAAAAAAAGGGATACTATCAGGGAAGTCTGGACGGCATCTACGGGGAAGGAATGAAGAGCGCTCTAATAAAATTCAAAAGGGATCACAATCTGCCCATAAACCATTATGTGGATTGGGCTACATATAAGGCGCTGGATATAATTGCTTTTGAATAGGTACGAGCTTAAGACAAAAGCGACGATACCATTCTATGGATCCCTTATCAAGCATGTGTTATAATATAATATATATTCGCATTTTTATGCAGTTTGACTTTGATATAATCGGCTTGTCTAGGTAGAGGTTGATATGCGGGAGGATTGAAGCAATGAAAACGGGAATACTTGTGACAAATACTCTGGATCCCTGGTGGAATCTGGCGGTTGAGGAGTGTCTCCTGGAACAAACGGTACGGGATGAATGCATACTGTATCTGTGGCAGAATCAAAATACGGTTGTCATAGGGAAAAATCAGAACCCATGGAAGGAATGTCGGGTGGATCTGCTTGAAAGGGAAGGGGGAAAGCTGGCCAGGCGGATTTCCGGCGGAGGAGCTGTATTCCACGATTTGGGGAACTTAAATTTTTCCTTTGTGGTTGACAGGGATAGGTATGATATATCGAAGCAGCTGGAAGTGATACTGGCAGCGGTCAGAAAATTGGGGATAGATGCGGAATTCAGCGGCCGAAACGATCTTACGATAGAAGGCAGGAAATTTTCCGGCAATGCCTTTTGTTATCGAAAACATGCTGCCCTTCACCACGGGACCATACTTGTTTCCCTTGACAGGGAGAAGATGACCAGATATTTGCAGGTATCGCAGGAAAAGATTCAGGCCAAGGGTATAGAATCAATTCGCTCCCGAGTGGTTAATCTGGCGGAGCTTGACCCGGCTATAACCATAGAAAAGGTCAGAGAGGCCATAGCTGAAAGCTTTGAACAGTATTACGGCGGNNGCGGTAATGCCCGCTTACTTACAATAGATGATGTGGACCAGCGAAGGGTCGGGGAATTATATCGCAGAAATGCTTCCTGGGAATGGCGTTTTGGTGAAACCCCCGGTTTTAATATAAATATTGATACCCGATTTAGCTGGGGTGGCATAGAGATAGGCTTTGTAATCAATAACGGTACCGTTGAAAAGGCCATGGTATATTCGGATGCCATGGATGAGGCCTTTGTCGATATGCTGCCCGGAGTTCTGGAGGGGTGTGCCTTTAATTCCAAAGCCCTTATGGAAGCCCTGGAAGGTCTGAACATAAGTGAAGCTTCAAGGAGACAAATGCTGGAGGATATTATTCAATGGCTGATGGATAAAGGATTTTAAGGGAGGATGATATACTGTGGGTCTCATTGGAAATATTTATGGTTTATTGGGGTACTGGTTTCATATCAGAGGCAATGCTGAAAAAGCTAAGAACTTTTATAAAAGGGGTATGGAAAGGGACATGTCAACCCCATCATATAAATTGGCATACGGGGTAATACTTCTAAAGACCGGCGAGTATGAGAAAGCCAGGGATATTTTCAGGGATGTACTCCTTAACAGAAGGTATAAGGAGTCATTTAGAAACATGGCGAAACAAAACATAAGCCTGGCTTATTGGAAGTTGGGAGAGCTTGATACCGCAATAGAGATGTTGTGGGAACTCCACCGAAAGAGCAGGAATTCCAGGGTGTATGGTGCCTTGGGATATTTGCTTATTGAAAAGGGAGATTTAAAAGCAGCACTGGATTATAACCTGGAAGCCCTGGATTATGATGATGAAGATCCTGCCATACTGGATAACCTGGGGCAAACCTATTATAGAATGGGAAACATTGATGAAGCCAAAAAATACTTTCTTAAGGCCGAATCTATAAAGGAAGACCAGGTATCGACCCTGTATCACCTTGGATGTATTTACCAACAGGAAGGAGAATATGAAAAAGCAAGGGAGAAATTTTTAAAAGCCCTGGAGGGTAATATAAATCCTTTAACCACTGTAAAGAGGGAGGACATAGAAAAAAGGCTGAAAGAGCTCGAGACTTCAACATAATCATCAGTCCAACAGCTCCAGCTTTATAGTCTTTTTCCTCTGTTCCTGCTGCAAGCGGTTGTTGGGAGCAGTTCCCTCCTGTAAACTGTTGGTGACATTTTCCTCATACTGTGACTCTGCATTGGGTTCGGTAGTCTCTGGGGTTTCAGGTAATTGATGCCTCTCATCAGCGGGTTCCTGGCCTGTATCAGTTTCGGAGGGTAACAACGGTATCTCTACCGAAAGGGTGGGAGTGGGTGCTCCTTGCAGGGGCTGGCCTTCCACCAGCACTTCCGGATGTATGGGGACTACATAGTAGCCGTATTTTTTTCCGCGGTTTACAAGGGTATCGGTCCATTTCACCGTGTCAAGGGTATCCGTTTGAATTTGATAAATATGAAGAGGGGTATCCTGTCCTTCTTCCAGCCTGTAGATATTGTAAACCGCGAATGCATCCATGGGTTTAAAGGTGATAACCGGCAGCCCGTCTTTGTTTAAAGTAACGTCAAAATCGGCCGGGGTTTGAGGTACTGCCCAGTAGTGCGATTGTTCGGACGGCACCGTCTCAGGAGTAAAATACTCGGTGATAACATAGCCAGATGGAGTAAATGGTGATGCCAGCAAGACCTTTCTTTCTTCCCACAGGGCTTTTGCATCAAGTTTGGCTTCCACTACATTTAAAGGCTTTTGAAAGGTAGGAGGTTTTCGATCCCTGTACAGATACTCAAATATATGTTTTGCAATTTCTGCAGGCCTTATCCCTCCCAGGGCGTCCGACGGCAGATATTGGTCCTTGCTCACATGGTCATAGCCCATCCATATTATAACAACGTATTCGGGATTGTAAACAGCAATCCAGGAGTCATTCAGTCCGTTTATGCCCGAAAACTCACTGGTATCGGGCAATTGTACCGTTCCGGTTTTTGCTGCAAGAGGTATGTTAAGTGATTTCAGCTTTGTGGCCGTGCCGCTTTTGACCGTATCCTGAAGTATATCGCTGATGATAAAGGCGGTTTCCTCTCTCATAACCTGGCTTTTTTTGGTTTTAGATTCGTATACTACTATGCCGTATGAATTCTCAATGCGGCGAATTGTTGTGTAATCCTTGTATTTTCCGTTATCTGCCAGAACCGCATATGCCCTTGCCAGCTCAATGGGTGTAACCCCTTTATAAAAACCTCCCAGACCAATTGCCAGATGTTCCCTGTCCTCATCTTCGAAGGGTATTCCCAGCCTTTCGGCAAATGAGATGCCGTTCTTTATACCTATGTCCTTAAGGACTTGTATGGCGGGGATATTGATGGAATGGGATAGAGCGTATCTCAGGGTGATCCATCCCCTGTATTTGCCATCGTAGTTGGAGGGCTTGTAGTTGCCGAACTGGCTCTCCTGATCCAAAAGAAATGTTACAGGAGTATAGCCGTGATTTTCAATAGCCGGGGCATATATAAGCAAGGGTTTTATGGTTGAACCCGGTTGGCGGCGTGCTTGCGTTGCTCTGTTGAGTCCTTTTCTGATGACATTATCGTCGTTGACTCCTTCACGCCCGCCGATTAAGGCCCGTATTTCACCCGATGAAGCGTCTAGCACTACCAATGCGCTTTCACATGGGATGCCGCTTGATGGGCTTTTTGGAAACAGTTCATCTCTGGTGTAGAGTTTCTCCGCATATTCCTGAAGCTCTGTATCCAAGGATGTATAAATCCTGTATCCCTTGGAAAACAGCTCTTCTTCGCTAACTCCCAATATATCTGCGGCTTCCTCGAGAACCATGTCCATAAAAAACCTGTATGGGTAATTTCGGCTGGATGGAGGTGAAAGACTTACCTTTTCCTGTTTGATTCTGCTGCCTTCTTCAGCCGACAGATATCCGTTGGATACCATGAGATCTATAACCAGATCTTTTCTGGCCAGGGATTCGGATAGATTTATAAAAGGTGAATAATTAGATGGATTTTTTGGTATACCGGCCAGAAGGGCTCCTTCGGCAATGGTAAGATCCTTTGCCGACTTTCCGAAATAGAGCCTGGATGCCGCTTCAATGCCGTAGGCACCTTTGCCGAAATATATCAGGTTAAGATACATCTGGAGAATCTGATCTTTGGAATACTTTTTTTCCAACTGGTAAGCAAGGTAGATTTCCTGTATTTTTCTGTTTATGGTTTTCTTTTGAGTAAGAAAGCCGTTACGCACTACCTGCTGCGTTATTGTGCTTGCCCCTTGAGCATATCTTCCCTGCTTTATGTTCTCAATGAGGGAGCCGAAAATTCGTTTGATGTCAAATCCCCGATGATTGTAGAACCTTATGTCTTCCACGGCAATAAATGCGTTGCGCACATGCAGGGGAATATCGGATAAGGGAATATTAATCCTGTTCTCCACTCCGTAAATGCTTGTGATTAAGTTATTATCAATATCATATATGAATGATGACTGTTTGATGTTCTCTATTTTACTGAAATCAATATCCCTCAATCTATTGATGATGATCGATGTGTACACGGAAGAGAACAATAAAAATGCAGCAGTTATAAAAAGCAAACCGGTAATAATGCCACGATATATATGCCTGTTACTTCTTTTCCTTTTTCTGCTCATTCTTGAAGGTGATGATTCATATCGATCCATGGGGAATAACCTCCAGGTTCAAATTAGCATTTTATTTTGCTATTATTCCCAATGAATCGGCGGTTTAAACAATATCAAAAAGGACTCCATGCAACAGATTCATGCACAGAGTCCTTTTATCTGTTATTTGCTGACCTGGCAGCTGCATTCAAAAATCATCCACGATGGACATTTCGCCCGTTCCACGTTCCACATTCATTTCATATATGCGTTTGGCGCCTAACTTGTCAGCAATGATGGCTGCAGCTTTTTTTGGATTAATCCGTTTACCACAGGTGAATACGTCAATGCTTGCATATCCATGTTCAGGGAAGGTATGGATAGCTAAATGCGACTCCGATACTATGACTACTCCAGACACCCCATGAGGTGCAAATTGATGAAAAGCTACCTCGCGTACTTCCGCACCGGCTTGCAGTGCCGCATCTGTAATAACACGCTCCATGTGCTGCAGATCATTTAAAAGGTCTCTTTCACACTCCCATAGCTCCAAAATGCAATGTCTTGAGTAAGTATCCATTTGAATCCCCCCTATTTGAAATACTTGCCCACTTACGGGGGAAGGTTAGTACAACCGATGGTCCCCATCCCGCTCCGGGACGGTTAGATCAGCAGATGTCCCAACCCTTTAAGTGGGTATTAAAATGGTCGCAAGACAACCTTACATGTCGATGTATACTGTAGCATAAAAACCGGAAAAAATCAATCATTAAAAGGCGAATGCTACGAATATTAGCCAGATAGATCTTAATTTTTCTCATTTTGCGGTTTTTTTATAATAAAAAAAGCTTTTATGGACTAAAACCAAGTTATATATTATAATATATATAAAAGTATATCCATTATGCGTTGCTATAATATTATATGCTGACGCGTTATAAAAGTTGTATTAAATATGCAGAGGTGAGTGGCTTGCACAACAAGAAAAGGCTGATATACGGGCTTGGAATTGGGCTTTTATTAATCATTGCGTATTTTGTATTTCTTTATCTCCAGCCCGATCCTCAGCGAATATCATATAACGAATTTCTCCAGGCCGTTGATGAGGAGAAGATCCAAAGGGTCTACCTCCAGGAGAGAGACATGATAAAGGGCTTATATAAGGACGGTACGGAGTTTATTACTGATAATCCCCGAAGGGAAGGCTTTAAGGAAGAACTGCTGCGGAAGAATATCGAAGTAGATGAAAAAAGCCGCGAAGCCCGCCTTATGGATGCGGGAAGCTTTATGCTGACTATATTGATTTTTGGTGGGATTTTCTATTTTTTCTCGAACAAGTCCATAAAACAGGCTCAAAGCGGCATGGGAAAGCTATCTTCGATTGCAGCCGGTCCTGAAGGGAAGGCCGGGGTGACTTTTGACGATGTTGCCGGAATTGATGAGGTGAAAGATAGCATTAGAGATGTTATTGACTTTATAAAGAATCCGGAAAAATACGCCCGATATGGAGCCAGGCTTCCAAGAGGGATAATTCTTTACGGACCGCCAGGGACCGGAAAAACACTGATAGCCAAAGCAGTGGCGGGAGAAGCCGGTGTACCGTTTTATGCCGTATCCGGTTCAGATTTTGTACAGGTTTATGTCGGCGTGGGGGCGGGCCGGATCAGGGATTTGTTTAGAAAAGCCAGGGAAAGCGGCAAAAGCGTAATTTTTATAGATGAAATTGATGCCCTGGGCAAAAAAAGGGATGCCGGTTTTGAAGGCGGAAATGATGAGAGGGATCAAACCTTGAATGCCCTTTTGGCCGAAATGTCGGGTTTTAAGGATAGCGAAGGCATAGTTGTGATTGGTGCCACCAATAGGCTGGATGTATTGGATCCGGCCTTGCTGAGACCCGGACGATTTGACAGGCACATTGAAGTTGGCTTGCCCGATGTTAAAGAAAGGTACGAAATATTAAAACTCCAATGCCGGGGGAAACCCCTTGCTGATGATGTGGATCTCTACAGGGTAGCCCAGCAGACGGTGTACTTTAGCGGAGCCAAGCTTGAGAATCTGATAAATGAGGCAGCAATACTTGCTGCAAAGAGAAACAGCGGTTCTATAGAGGCCGGAGATATCGACAGAGCTTTTTACATTGTTATCGCTGGTCTGGAAAAGAAGGACAGGAGTGCCATCAATGATTTTGATCGGGAGCTGACAGCCTATCACGAGGCGGGACATGCTTTGATCACCAGGCTTGTTGCACCTGAAAACCGAGTTTCAAGGGTGACTATAATACCCAGCACCAAAGGAGCTGGTGGGTTTAGTCTGAGCATTCCTCCGGATAGGATGTATTACAAAAAGCGGGATATGGAAAACAGCATAAAAATAGCCCTTGCTGGGAGGGCGGCTGAAGAAATAATCTACGGTGAGGACAGCGTTACCACCGGGGCTTCAAACGATCTGGAGCGTGCAACCGGGATATTGATGGACATGATAACCCGATTCGGGATGGGCGAAAAGTCGGGTTTGCTGAGCTATAAAGCACTGTTTAATAACGGCATAAGGCATGTTGAGGATGAATTGATCAGGGAAGCTCGGGACGTAATTCATTCGTATTATACTGAGGTAAAGAAGATCTTAATGCAAAACAAGCCTGTTTTGGAGGCTGTTGCAACAGCTCTGCTTGAAAGGGAAACGCTAAAGGAACATGAGCTGGATGACATAATTAATCAGTGCAAAGAAAGGCTCAGAGGGACGGCGTAAGCCTGAGGTGAACCATTTTTATACCTCCCTCATATTATATTATAAGGCCATGAGCAAGGCCATAAGCGATCTGTATATTCCCATAATAGCTATTAAAAAGGCAAGCTTGAGCTTGAGCGAGTTACGGTGGCGAAAGCGATGGAATATATACGCTTTCCGGCTATTAGTGACACTCAATTATGTCAATTATGAGGGAGGTATGCAAAAAATGAATTACGGCCATAATGATTATTACAACTGGCGTACACCTTGGTGTTATTATCCTGTGGAATATCACGAAAGGTACGGACATATGTTCCCCTGGATGGAACCGGACTATCATGAGGGAATGGTTTATCCTGTGATGTACCCTGAAGTATATTATAAAATCTATCCCTATGTATGCAGGGTATGCGATGAGATGGATAATCCCTATATTCCCTATCCCAGCCAGAGCGAAATAGAGGACATGATAAACAGGTGTTACGATATGTGCGTAAAGGAGATGCCGGAGTTGGAAGAATATGCGGGAGCAAAGATGAAAGAAAAGCAAGGGGCCGAAAACCTACAATTTGAACGCCGGAGAACCCCTATACTAAGGGACCTGATTGCCATTATATTGTTGTCCGAACTTTTCCGGAGGAGGAGAAGAAGATTTTTCCGTTGATAGCTCATGCACCATATTGTAATGATTATTATCAATGGTAAAAATTGAGCGTATTTGGCAGTGGCAACGGCCACTGCTATTTTTGTGTTTACCAACATAAATTAAAAGCCGGTGGATTGGAAATACTAGCAAGTGAAAAACAATAAGGAGATGGTGATCTGGTGATAGTAAGAAAGTTAAACGTATTCACGAGACAAGACGATGTAACCGCAAAGCAATTGAGAAAGCAGGGATATGTTCCGGCAATATATTACGGTGAAAAGCAGCAACCCAGGAAAATAGCAGCCGCAAAAAAGGAAATAAACGCCATGATAGCAAGGCTCGGAAGCAATGCTTTATATGAAATAGCTTTGGAGAATGAATTAAAGCGGGTTATCATCAAGGAGGTTCAAAAGGATCCGGTCACCAATGAGGTTATACATATTGATTTTCAGGACATGCCCGAAAATAAATGGATCAGCTTGAGGGTTCCCCTGAAGTATGAGGGAATGGATGTATTGGAATCCAGAGGGATAGTATTACAGCGCCAGGCCGAGGCGGTTAATGTGGAAGGTCATGTGAATAGCATACCTTCATACATCTGTGTATATGTCGGAAACATGAAGGGTGGACAGAAGATTCAAATAGGAGATCTGAATATCGGCAGCGAAATACGGGTATTGGATCCTCCTGACAAAATAGTTGCCGTTGCCATATCCGATTTCAAATAAACGGTTGTATTCCTTTTGAGACCGTATTCATATCGAATGCCGGAAATCAACGGATATTTCAGTAGTACCATTATGCATGCTAACGGAAAATTAAGGATATATAGTATTAAAGGATATAAAAAAGGAAAAAAATAAATAGTTATATAAATATTTTTGTGCTATAATATGCTGTAGATATCCAAATATTTCTACAAATGGAAAGGCTGTTTTTCTTTACCCATCATTATCATGTTTTGTTTTGTGCCGGCTTTTGATGTTATTTTTTTCTCTATGGGTGATTAATATGAAGAAATTTTTGAAAGCTAATATAGGAGCGAGGAATAATTATATAACCATAACCATAGCTCCGCCTGAAGGTGATGATGCAAAAGCCGTCAGGATATATTATCCCAAATTGATAATAGCGGCTGTGCTGTGCATGATTATTTGCGGAGCCTTGTATATGGGACTTTTTTTGAGGGATATAGTACAGCAGAACACTTCGTTAAAAGCCGATAATGCCAGGCTTCTTGAAGTAAATTATGCCCAACTACACGTCATAAGAGCAAACCAGCGCGAAATAGAGGAAATAACCTGCGATAATGCACAAATACAGGAGAAGGTAGAACATCTGGCAGACTTATATTGTGAAATAGTTGACAAATATAAGGAAATAACCGAAAAGTATATACTTGATAAAGCCAGGACACTGGCCAGCCGGGGGAACGGCCGGGATGACAAAGGCTTTGTCTCCGAGCTCATTGGCCTCAGAAATACAATTATACAGATAAATTCCATAACGATGGATGATACCTCTGATAACTCGGCTCTTTCAGATGCCGAACACTTGCTGGATGATTTTGCAAGAGCATTACCGGATTTTACTCCAATTCATGGGCGGATAACCGATCACTTTGGAGAAAGGATAGATCCATTCACAAAAAAACAGCAGAACCACAAAGGCTTGGACATTGCTGCTCCTTATGGGAGCGATATAAGGGCGGCGGGAAAGGGGAAGGTGGCTTTTGCAGGAAGAAGAGGGGCTTACGGCAATCTGGTTATCATTGATCACGGCTATGGTATAACGACTTATTATGCTCATGCATCCAGATTATTGGTGGAGGAAGGGCAGCAGGTTGACAAAGGGGAGGTGATAGCCAGGATCGGCAGCACCGGCAGGAGTACGGGACCGCACCTGCACTTTGAAATAAGGATAAACAATGAACCTATTGATCCCCTGAAATATATAACACATGAATAATAAAGGGGCGGTAGGGCAACAAATCAAATGAATAAGGGGGTTGTATCAATGATTTTCAAAAGGAAAGACGTTGGCACCCTTATAGGCCGCGGCACTGTCATTGAAGGGGATGTAAAATCGGATACAAGTGTTCGTGTAGACGGACAGGTCAAGGGCAGCATAATTGCAGCAGGAGACGTTATTGTAGGCAAGGGGGCGTCGGTTTCGGGAGATGTTACAGCCTTAAACCTGTATATTTCAGGTGTTGTGGAAGGCAATGTAAAATGTTCCGGCTTTTTGAGAATCATGAATGAAGGCATGTTAAAGGGGGATGCCAAAGCCTGCGGCTTCTCGGCAGACCAAGGGGCTTTCTTTGATGGGAAGATATCGATGAGTTACGAGGGTAATCCTGAGGGCGGTGTAGTTATTAACCAGGCGGAATAGCAATTTTATAATTCACTATCACAAGAGAATATGCAATTGTAGCAAGAGAATATACAATTGTAGAATAAGGATAAAGGTGGAAAAGAATGGCTGTAAAATTATTGTCAACTTATAAATTCAGCACTGAAGACATCAGGGAAATGGAGAGATTGGGTGTACGGGTCACAATATTTGAGACTCGGGAGGATTTGATTCAGTCTAAGGAAGTAGAAAATGCCGATGTTATCATTTCGGATCACAGGGCTTTTCAGCAGGAAATGCTCGAAAGGTGCAGAAATCTGAAATGGATACATGTCCCTCATGTAGGTATTGAGAGGTTGCCGATGCAATATCTTAAAAGGAGAAATATAATAGTTACCAATGCCCGTGGAGCCGGTGGGGTACCCATATCCGAGCACATTGTTTTTACAATGCTAATGCTGGCAAGAAGGGGTAGGGATATAGTTGAAAATCAGTTGACCCATCAATGGAAGGGTCCGGCTGGGGTATTTAACCTTTACGGCAAAACGGCAGGGTTCTTGGGAACTGGCGACATAGCCACCGAAACGGCAAAAAGGCTAAAGGCCTTCGGAATGAAAACCATCGGTATCAACACAAGTGGAAAGCCTGTAGAGTATTTTGATGAGGTCTTTACAATGGAAAGCTTAAACGAATTCCTGACTTTATGTGATTTTTTAGTGTGTACTCTTCCCCTCACGGACAAAACGGAGAATTTAATTGGCAAAGAACAATTCGATTGCATGAAAGAAACCGCATATATTATTAACATATCACGAGGGGCTGTTTTTGATGAAAAGGTTTTATACGATTATTTGAAGAAGCGGAAGATAGCTGGTGCTGCATTGGATGTGTTTACAGAAGAGTTCAGACTGGGATACCTGCCGAAGGAAAGCCCGTTCTGGGATCTGGAAAATTGTATCATAACCCCGCATATGGCGGGCAGCGGAGACATTTGGAATCATTTTTCATCCAAAATTATCATGAAAAATGTTAAATGCTTCTGTGAAAACAGAATAGATGAGATGATCAACATAAGGGATTATGATAAAGGCTACTAAATAAATAGATTAAACTGGCCAGGCAGGAGAGGGGTGATTGTTACACCCTTATCCTGCTTAATTCATTTCTTCCTTTGCTCGGGCAAAAAGGCTTTGTTTGTCGGAAATATAACAGCTGTTCAGGAGCAAGAAGCAAGCACAGAATTCAGATGATGGGGGGTTGGGCTTATGCTGAAAGAGAAATATGATGAGGCTGCAATCAGGGATTTAATATGTGATTACCGGGATTTTCACCCCTTTCCCAAAGGAGATGAACGGCAGCTTGTGGAAGGATTACCCGATTGCTTGCAAAAGAGATGGATAGAGGCGGGGAAACGATATCTTGATTTTTCATGGCCTCCATTGCCCGCTGTAAGGTTTATGGATTTTAAGCGAAATGGTAATCGAAGCGAATTTGAAAAACTTCATTTTAAACGCCGCAATGTCCTTGCTACTCTGGTTCTGGCTGAATATATGGAAGGAAAGGGACGATTTCTCGATCAGATTATAAACGGCATATGGGCTATTTGTGAAGAAACATTTTGGGGAGTGCCTGCCCATAATTATGTGTCCGGATATCCGGATGCTCCGCTGCCGGACGTAAACGAACCTATTATCGATCTATTTGCTGGCGAGACGGCAGGGCTTTTGTGCTGGACCTATTATCTTTTGAAATCCCAGCTGGACAAAGTAACTCCTCTGATATGCCGGCGGATCGAAACGGAGGTAAAAAGGCGGATCCTTGATCCCTATATGGAAAGGGATGACTTCTGGTGGATGGGGCTGTTATCCATTCGGCCGGTTAACAACTGGAATCCGTGGTGCAACTCAAACTGCCTGACGGCTTTTTTGATAATTGAAAAGGATAGGGACAGGAGGGTCAAAGCCGTACGAAAAGCTCTGGAAAGCTTGGATGCCTTTATGGCCGTGTATCATGACGATGGTGGCTGCGATGAGGGAACTTCATATTGGGGCAGAGCGGGTGCTTCACTGTTTGACTGTCTTGAGCTTCTTTTCTGGGCGTCGGGAGGCAGGATAAACTTTTATAATGAGCCGCTGGTACAGCAAATAGGCAGATATATATACAGGGCACATATACATGATGAGTATTTTATCAATTTTGCTGACGGCGGTGCCAGGGTTGCAATAGCCGCTTCGCTGGTATATAGATACGGACAGCGCATAGGCGATCAAAGACTGGTGGATATGGGCATTAGTGCTTATCACCTTCAAGCCGAAAAAAGAAAACAATATGCGGGAGAAATTGTTCCGGCTTCTCTCCTGCGCCAATTGCCCGAAATATTTATTTATGAGAAATTGCAGAATAAAAAGGCCAGGCCGCCGTATGTAAGGGATGTATGGCTGGACGGCTTACAGGTCATGGCCGCCAGGGAGAGGGAAGGCGATTATAAGGGATTCTATCTGGCTGCAAAGGGAGGGCACAATAGTGAAAACCATAATCACAACGATGTGGGACAATTTATTGTTTACTACTCCGGGCTGCCGGTAATAATCGATGTTGGTGTTGAGACATACACAGCAAAAACCTTCAGCAGCGCCAGGTATGAGATATGGACCATGCAATCCAATTATCATAATCTTCCCACCGTGAACGGCTTTGGTCAGCAACCGGGCATAGAATACCGGGCGCGGAATGTTGTTTATAAAAAAGAAGACAACACAGCAGAGCTTTCATTGGATATTTCATGTGCCTATCCACCTGAGGCTGGAATTAAGAAGTGGATAAGGCGGTGCACACTGCACAGAGGAGACTTAGCCTTTGTTGAGATAAACGATGATTTTGAGCTCAACAGCATGAGCGATGATATTATGGTAAGCCTTATGGTGCCCTGCGAAAACTCGATTGATAATGAGAAAGGTATTGTATATTTAAGACCTGGCGATGTAGAATTATCGGTTTGTTTTGACAGCAGTATATATGCCTGTGAAGGTGAATACATTTCCATAACCGATGAAAGATTGTCTCATGTGTGGGGCTCCCACATATACAGATTGGTTTTCAGGGCAAAAAGGGTTATGGATAAGGGCAGCTGGAATATAAAGGTTAAAGCCAACACGGCTGATTAGATGCTCTCAATTGAGCCAATAATATTCTTTTATTAATTAAAACCCCCGGAAGTGTGTTGCTCCGGGGGATGCTTTCATTATTTATTATCCATCAAATATTATTGCTAAAACAGTGTGAATATATCATTCTTCAGATTAAGGATATCATTTATAAGCTCTGTCTCTTTTCTGTGTTTTCGCAGTTCCATTTCGCTTGCTATAAGCTTTGCTTGCATTATATTTTTTTGTGTTGTTGCCAGCGATTGGATCAGGTGGATTTCTATCCCGTTTGTGAGAAAAAGCTTGGAATACTTGCCTGCTCTGTCATAGCTTTTTATAGATATGTAGTTTATGTAGCCATAGGCGGGATCGCCCTTTACAAGAGGTCGCCTTACCTTAAAGGGAAGCAGGATAAGCTCCTGACTTAAGGGTAGCGGAGGTTTATTCTTTTGAAGTATAATGCCTTCGTACTTTCTTCTTATTTTTTCAATACTGGTGGCATGAAGGATAAAGAGCTGGTTTATAACCGAGTTGATTTTTGAATGGAGTACTCTTCGTTTGCCGCCCATTTCGATAACTTCGGTAGTATCACCCACTCCTTCGGTATACACCGGTAAAAGCGCAGCAATTTCATCATCATTATTGTTGTATGGATTATCATATTGCAGATAATACATGATCAATAATGACCCCCTTATATATTTATGTATATAATATTTGTATTATTTATGTAATAACGGATTATACCTTAGGAAAATGGGATAAGAATTGTTACTTGCTAAGAAGGGACTCTATTATCTGAAGAAGCTTACCCATGCTGTAATTTAACATGGCAATATCACTGCGGGTTGCCGGACTGTTGAAATCGTCATTAATACTTTGAAGGTCAACCTTCAGCTCCTGCATACCATAATACTGACGGATGAATTCCTTTGCTATTATAGCTGCGTTTAGAATATTTTTTCGAGTGGTATAATAGGACTGGAGGAGGGGTATTTCAAAGCCGTTGTCTAGTACGATTCTGGAGTGTTTGTCGGTTGGGAGATATTTGTTGATGCATTTGTAGTTTACGTAACCGTAGGTATAATCCCCTTGTATCCTGGGTTTCCTAGTCTTGAAGGGTATGAGGATCAGATTGGGATGAAGCGGAAGAGGGATCTTGTATTTTTGCGATATCAATTCTCCGTACTTTTTGTGCAGAGATACGACATCGTAAGAGTATTGGGAGACCAACCTTTTGATAACTGTTTTCAGTTTTCTATGTATCATTCTTTTTTCACCGTCAGAGGTGATAAGAAGGGTTGAGTCTCCCACTCCTTTGACGTAAACCGGCAGCAGGGCGCTTACCCCTTCGGCAAAATATTTGCTGAGATTTTTCATAGAATGACCTCCCCATATGTATAATAATTAGCTATAATATAATATACAATACAATGATAATAATGTAAAATAATTCAAGGAAAATTTTGAAATAGATAAAATAATAAAGAAATTTTTGAAAATAGACGTCTATTCGACAATATGCGTCAAATATTGACGATTTGCTCTCAATGCAAGTTGTGTGTTATTATGTGATAAATGTATATTATTCTATGTAGCCGTTGATTAGTATGGAGTGATATAAGTTGCACAAAAGACAAGCATTGTACGAGAGAATAATAATATTTATCCCTGTTTTTGCTGTATTATTTACTACAGTTGCGTCGGCAATAGGAATAGGATTGGTGATAACCAATTATGTAATGAAACTGTTTGTTTCCGGTGAGATTGTTCAATCCGCCGAACCGGTAACCAGCGCAAATAACGGGGGCAACGATGAATCCCATTCGGAAGCTGAGCGCACGGAGCCTGAACAACAGGAGGGAGCCCAAAACCAAGGCAAGCAACCTGATAATTCCCCAGGCGCTGACAATAGCGTCAATAAACCGGAAGCATCCGAAGATGATAACGAAGACAAGGCTGATAGTACAGACAATCTGGGGCTATCGGAACCAGAGCAGAATAATGGCCAGGGGCAGGATAATAGCGAGGCTCCTTCCAACTCGGAACAGTACAATAATGACAGCAATTCTCAGCCGTTTCCATCGGAAGAAGATATTGATTACGATGCTTTGGTTAAGCCGTCCATAGTTACGGCGGTTGTAAAGTACGATGTTAAACTAAGAGACGGTTCTTCCGGTGCAGCCAGGGCGGTTGGTGATGTTACCGCCGGTAAAGAGGTGGTTATTATAAGGGGTTATAACAGCGAGTGGTACAATATCGAAACAAAAGATGGACAAGTCGGCTGGGTAACCGCTGACGCATTGGATATACCCGATGATCCTGAGACCAGCCCACACCGGCTGACTGTAGAACAGCTGGAAGGCTTTGTGGAATATAAAAAATTGAACAGCTCAACCGAGTACCTTGTTTGGGTCGATATTGACAGGCAGCTTGTAAATGTGTTTAAAGAAGAAAACGGCAAATGGAAATTGGAACGGAGCATGGTCTGTGCGACGGGCAGGAACAGATCTCCTACATTAAGGGGTACATTTAAAATAGAGGACAGAGGCCCATGGTTTTATAATGAAAGGCTGAAGTCCGGGGCAAAATATTGGGTGAGGTATTCGGGCCCATATTTATTTCATTCGGTGGCAATGAATAGGAATCAGGAAGTGGATGACCCCACGCTAGGGAAGAGGGCTTCTTTCGGCTGCATAAGATTGTCTATTGAAGACAGCGAGTGGTTTTATGACAACATACCCAAAAACACAACGGTTTTTATATACTGATATATGGGAGGATTAATAATTCCTCTGAAGAATTCATTGAATAAAAGATACTGCTGCAGCGGTAGTATTTATTAGCGATGGAGGGAAAGATTATGTCAGTTCTTGTTACCGGGGGCGCTGGGTATATTGGGAGCCATGCCTGCGTTGAACTGTTGAATGCAGGTTACGATATCGTGGTTGTGGATAATTTTTCAAACAGTAAACCCGAAGCTCTGAAACGTGTAAAGGAAATAACCGGCAGGGATTTTAAATCCTATGCAGTGGATCTACTGGACAGGGAAGGGCTTGAAAGGGTATTCTCCGAGAACCGTATTGAGGCTGTGATTCATTTTGCAGGCCTGAAGGCTGTTGGGGAGTCGGTGGCTGTACCGCTTAAATACTACTATAACAACATAACCGGGACTATTATACTGTGCGAGGTCATGGCCATGCACGGCGTAAAGAAAATTGTTTTCAGCTCATCAGCTACTGTGTACGGCAATCCAAAAAGCGTGCCAATTAAGGAAGATTTTCCTCTCGGTCCCATAAATCCCTACGGGCGGACCAAATACATGATAGAGGAGATCCTGAGGGATGTATATGTATCCGACAACCAGTGGGGAGTTATTCTGCTGAGATATTTTAATCCCATCGGTGCTCATGAAAGTGGCAGGATCGGGGAGGACCCCAACGGTATACCCAACAACCTGATGCCCTATATAACCCAGGTAGCTGTAGGGAAGAGGGAAAAGCTCAATGTGTTTGGCAATGATTACAATACCCATGACGGTACGGGAGTCAGAGACTATATACATGTGGTGGATCTGGCAAAAGGCCATTTAAAAGCCCTGGAAAAGGTTATGAAGGAAAGCGGTGTTGACGTATATAATCTGGGAACCGGAACGGGTTACAGCGTACTTGATGTGGTAAAAACATTTGAAAAGGCTACCGGCCGGAAAATTCCATATGTTATAACTGAAAGAAGGCCGGGGGATATAGACATGTGCTATGCCGATCCTACCAAGGCCCATGAGGAACTGGGATGGAAGGCTGAAAAGGATCTGGAGGATATGTGCAGGGATTCGTGGAACTGGCAGAAAAACAACCCCAATGGATATGAAGATTAAGCAAGATAAAACTCTTCCTGCTTTTTTATAGCCGAAGGGTTTTATTTAAAATGTCGTTAGGTATTTTTTTATACTAACAACAAATTCTCTTATGTCGTTTAAATCTTCAGTTATAATGTTGTACAATTCATCTTCGGCAATTATATGATACATGTGTACCATCCTGTTCCTGTATCCTGCCATCTGGATAAGCTTCTGGCTTAAATCCTTGCTCACAACATTTCTTTCTCCCAGCCCTCTGGCTATGGCTTTGTACTCAGTCGCCATATTTATGCCGCCGGTTTTAGCCAATATATGTCTTCCTATATCAAATATTGCTTCTAATGATCTTCTCAGGAAACTTTCAGCAGCCGCAGCATTCCGCCTGTCGCTGAGGAATTCACTAATCGGCATTTGTGATAGTGATTCCAGTTGGGTAATATAGTCATCTATAAGCAATAGACGCCCCTTTATGAGTCCTTTGTCTATCATGATGTACTTCAGCCCTTTCACATAGTATTTTGTCCCTGTACAGTTTTCTAATATTTTTCCAGTACTTCTTTTGTGTATAGATCAAGCACATATTTAAAATCAGCCGCACGCCTTAATACTGACATCTCATATTTATCTTTAAAATCTTCAGAATCGCTGTATATGCATATACCTTTTAATGCTTCGGTTTGAAACACAGAGTGGCATTCCTGCAGAAAAACCAGATCCAATCTGTAAGGCCGGAACAACTCCTCCAATTCGTTGTAAACAGCTGAATACAGTTTGTGGTTTTGTTTAGTACCTGTTAAATCGAAAAGAAAAACCACTCCTACGTCTACATCAGTTAAAGGATCGTCTACGTTAATATGTTCAGTATCATTTTTTAACAGTTGATAAGCCTGTTTCTGCTGGGAACCAAACAGATAAACCAGACCTATGTCATATTTTTTGCATGTTGAATGGAGGTACAAGAATTTATCATAAATCATACATTCACCTACCTCTTTATGGAGAACAAACTAATGATTATCTAGGTTAATTATATACTATTTTTACCATACAAACAATGAATATAAACGAATATATCGGGAGTCATTGAGTAAATATGGGGCAGGGGATAAGGCTGATAATCGCCGATACCCTGCCCCATATAACCTTTCTGTCAATGATCGTGTTTTAGGCATGAATAAAAGGCAAAGGGTAAAGTTCCATCACCCCACCTGTATTTCTACGGTTGCAGATGGAATGCCCTCAGCCGAAGCTGTCAGGGTAATATTGCCGGGCTCTCCTTCGGCGCGGAGTACTACCATCGCCCGGCCGTAATAAACCCTGCGTTGGTTTCCAATGTACATCTCTTCAGTTACCGGATTTCCGCTTCCCACGGCCAGCACCGAACCTACACCGCTGGCGGTGAAATAGATGTTAATATCTGCATTATGTACCAGATTTCCTTCAGCATCCAGTACCTCAACTGTAACAAAGGAGAGATCGCCGAACTTTGCATTAAGCTTGCTCCGGTCAGGGGTCAGACGAATGGATGCGGGTTTTCCTGCTGTTTTAAGAACGCTGCGGGAAGTTTCAACGCCGTTTTCATCATATGCCACAGCCTCCAGAGTTCCGGCTTCATAAGTTACATCAAAGGATGCTATATATCTGTTGGCTTTCCCGGCGGGTTTACGGCCAAGAAGCTTTCCGTTGAGGATTAGCTCTACCTCACTGTCCACGCTGTATACATCCACCCGGGTAGATTTACCTTCAAAACCCGGCCAGGTCCATGAAGAGACTACATCGGGCCATCCCCAGGGTGAAATGTCAGGATTTTTTCCGTAGTGTTCCGGTTTATAAACTGCTATATAAGGGACTTTGGAAATACCCCATACACAGTCGCGGTAGTATGACTGAGGCCTTTTGAACCCGCATATATCAATGTCACCACAATTGGCCTGGTGCCAGGGGTAGTTACCTAGAGGGCTATTTTCTCCATTATACCATACATGCCCGATGCCGGCTTCACCCAGGTAGTCCAGGGCGGTCCACACAAAATCCCCTATGACGAAGGGCAGCCGTTCAACAGCATCCCAGTTGTCAAAAGCTTCCTTGGGGAAGGTTTCGGAACCGTAAATGATGCGGTTGGGGAATTTTTTATTATCGTTCTCATACCGCTGGTATAGGTAGTTATACCCCACAACATCAAGTGGTTCTACAAATTTTCTGGTCAGTTCAGCCCACAGGTCACAGCCTTCCGGGAGCTCAGTCAGATTTTCCATGAGTACTATGCTTTCAGAATTACCCCAGAAGGAGCACAGGGCGCTGGTTACCGGACGTGTGTCATCAAGCTTACGGACAAAATTAGCCAACTTGCGGGCATAAGTGTAGCCTTCTGAACGGCCACCTCTTTCTACAATTTCATTTCCCGTTGACCACATAATAATACATGGATGATTCCGATCCCGAAGTATCATGGATGCCATATCTTTTTCCCAGAAGTCTTCAAAATAGACGCTGTAATCGTTTGGATTCTTGCCTTCACGCCAACAGTCGAAGGCTTCATCTATCACCAACAGTCCCAGCCGGTCGCAGGCATCCAGAAATGCTGGAGAAGGAGGGTTATGGGCACAGCGCACTGCATTGAAGCCGTTGGCTTTAAGCAGCTCTACCTTGCGTTCCTCTGCCCGATCATAGGCTGCAGCTCCCAGTAATCCGCAGTCATGGTGCACGCAGCCACCCCTAAGCTTCATGGGAACGCCGTTCAGCCTGAAACCGTTTTGTGAATCGAAGGAGATGGAACGAATTCCTATTGAGGTTTCGGTACTGTCGATGACATTACCATCTTTTACGACTTCACTTCTCAGCGTATACAGATATGGATTATCAACCGACCATAAATTGGCGGGTGAAACTACAAGATCCTGTTCAACTTCTTTGGTGGTGCCGTTATCTATCTCGAGTTGGGTTTCATCCACCGCCACTACGTCGCTGCAAGCGTTTAGCAATGTGGATCGGATCATAACTTCAGCGGATTCCGTGCCGCTGTTCTCGACGGTTGTTTTCACATGAACCCGGGAGCGTTCGGTTGAAACTTCGGGGCTTGTAGCATACACTCCCCAAGGGATTATATGTATGCTTTCACCTATCAACAGCCATACATGTCGGTATATTCCCGAGCCGCTGTACCATCGTGTATTGGGCAGAGCACTGTTGTTGACGGTAACGGTGATAGTGTTTTCCCGATCATAGAGCAGATAGGGGGTCAGAACGCAGTGAAAACTGGTATAGCCATACGGATGACGGGCTACCAGTTCATTGTTGATATGTACCGTGGTATTCATGTAAGCACCTTCAAATTCTAGCATAATTTTTTTATCCTTCCATTCACCTGGCACGTACAGTGATTTTTCATAGGTACCTATTCCTCCGGGGAAAAAGCCGTTGCTGGCGCCCGACAGGGTATGGGGATCCCGCTTCTGAATTATGCTGAAATCATGGGGGAGATCCACTATCGTGCTTCCGTGCTGACTGTCCTGGATGGGAGACGTGCTGATAAACTCAAATTTCCATCTTCGGTCCAAATTTTGTCTTTGCATAATATACTGCCTCCTTTGCTCACAATAATGTTATTTAAGCATCCTTGTGTTTATCTGTAGCATGTTATGTATTTGGGAAATCCTATTAAAGCATAATTGACATTGAAAAAAAACATCGGCATTATTCAATAACATTGTCGTTGTAAAATACGATTAACATTGCAAAGACTACTGGCATTGTATAACACCATTGTGATATTTGATTATGTTTATTATATAACAAACATGCATCATAACCAATATTGTGTATAATCATTGAAATGCATAATTTGCAGAATAGTATCAAGCTCGCCTTGGAGCGCCAGTGGTTGGAATAGAAGTCTGCCGATGCATTGTACTTCGTTATACTGCTACCAAAGAGCACAATGAAAAATATTATGGAGCTCGCCTTGCGAAAAGGCTTAGAACCTGTTAGCGAAGCGGAGGGAAGCCGGAACCAATGTCTGAGCGCCAGCGAGTTTTGGTGGAGGCCCGTAGTGAGCACTACAGGCTCTTGGCCTTGAGCACCAGCGAGCGGAATAATACTCTTCTGTCAATGAGCATTGTATGCAGAATAGTATGGAGCTCGCCTTGGAGCACCAGTGATTGGATAATATTGTAAAAAAATTTTGCAAAAAAGTGGGATGAATAAGGGCATTCCCGTAATGAGAAAAAAGGCAAAAAAAGGAAGCATGTCTAAAAAGCTATGACAAGGCCTCCTTCGTTGGCATAAACCGAACTTATACCATTCATGCTGACGATGATGATGTTTTTGAAATTGTATTTTTTGAGCACCTCATTCCTGAACTCCTCAGCCCTTTTTAGACAATTGCAGTGGGCTATCCCCAAGGTCTTTTCTTCAAGATTCTCTCCGATTTCGCCTATTATTTCAACCAGCCGCGTAAATGCCCTTTTGTATCCGCGGTTTTTTTCGAACATCTTGATGATACCGTCCTGTCCTCCCATTATGGGCTTAACATTCAGGGCTGAAGCCATCTTACCTACAAATTTGTTTATCCTTCCCGCTTTGATGAGATTGTCCAGGGAATCAATGAGGAACAGCGTTTTCATTTCCTTTATGTATTTGTTGACAGCCTTGACAACTTCCAGTTCTCCCAAACCTTCACTAATCAGTTTATGAATTTTTAGGCTGACCAGAGTTTGACCTGCCGAAGCGCTTAAGGTATCAAAGACGTGGATAAACTTCTTCTTTTTCTCAAGGAACATATCCCTGGCCATTGAGGCACTTGAATATGTTCCGCTGACTCCCGAAGATATGGTGACAACAAACAAGCTCTCCTCTTCACCCTCGTAGGCCTCCAAAAAATCACCCGGGGAAGGGCAGGAAGTTTTCGGAGCGGTTTGAGATTTATTCATCATTCTTAACATGTCCTGTATATTCAACGATTGATCGTCAATGAATTCCTTATCACCTATGTATATTTTAAGCGGCACGATGGTGACATCCAACTTTTCTCCTGAAGCCTGGTTTATGTCACATCCGCTATCAGCCACAATCCTATATTTCATTGACCTATATTCTCCTTTCAGATAATGAGAATGGACAGTACCATCCTTAAAAAGAATTACCTATGATTATATATATAACCGGAAGGAATGGCAATAATCAATCTTTTATTTTTTTCTTTTTGTATTTTTGCCCTTCAGGCTACCGGCGGAAATTTGATGGCTTTTCCCTTTGTCGCTTATGCTGTGCTTTTCAGTAGTGCCGATTGTAAAAAATAAAAACGCCGGAACCGGAAATACCGGAACCGGCACAGTAATTAACGGTTTATTCTTCACCGGGCGAGGGGACCAAGGGTTGATCCGGACCTATAGTCAATATGATGACGCTCCCGGAAGTTGTGTAGGTGTTGGCAGTCAGGGATTGCTGATACACCTTGCCCGCATATCCATCCACATATTCAGTGCCAATTTCAAAGCGTATATCAAACATTCGGTTATAATTCCCCGCCATGATCTCTTCCTTGGTCATATTTTCAAAATTGGGGACCTTTACCTTTTCTACCGGCACATATTTAAGGATAATTTTGGTTCCCTCGGTTACCTCAGTGCCCGCCGCTATGCTTTGGGACCATATTTCACCGGGCAGCCTGCCCGATTTGGCGGCCTTTTCGAAGATGGGTACAATATTCAATTCCTCACACATGGCGATGGCTTTTTCCCTCGTTATGGCCACATCGTAACCCGAACCTTCGGGGGCGACAAAATCGGGAACGAATACAATCTTACCCGAGGATACGGTTATATTTATGGTGGCATTGACACCGATTACCGTATTTGCCTTGTCCTGATGAATAATCGTTCCTTTCGGTGAATTGCTCGAGGTGTTGACCGCTTTGATCTTAATGTTGGCCCCCTGAGCGTTTAATTCCTTGGCCCAGTTTTCAATCGCGTCTCTCGTTTGCCCGACAAAGGACTGAATTACAACTTCATTGCCCAGGGAGTAACTGATTTCCAGTATATCCCCCGTATTGTATTCCGAACCCGCTTTAATGCTTTGGGAAATGAATGCGCCTGCCGGATAGGATGAGTATCTTTCCACGATTGTTATGGGGATGCCAAGCTGGCCGGCGACGGCCGTTGCTTTTTCCTTTGAATAGCCTGAAAAATCAGGTACGGTGATCAATTTTCCTTTGGATACCACCAGTATGATCTCGGTCCCTTTGCTGACTTTTTCTTCGGGTTTAATACTTTGGGAGATCACGGAGCCGGCAGGTATATAATCATCGTACTGTTCTTCTATGGTCAATATTATCTCGTTTTCGTTGGCAAATGCATAACATTCGGAAATAGCCATCTGCTTAAAGTTGGGAACCGTGATGGTGGCGGCGGTTTCATCCTCGGGTCCTTTGGACACAACAATGTAGATGGGTGAGTCCCTTCTTACTTCGCCAACCACCCTTTCATCATTTATCTCGTACCTTATAACCCTTCCTGCTTCCACTTCATCGCTGTATTCGGTGGTTATACGCACTTTTGTCATGTGATTTTCCGCAGCCCAGGCTTCCACCTCTTCTTTGGTCATTGCCAAAAAATCCGGTATTGGAAGTGTTACCGACAGATCAGGTCCCAACGAGATGGTGAGCTTTACAAAATCCCCTTTTTTTATCTTGGTGCCGGCAGGTATGCTCTGAGACATTATCTTGCCGGCCTCAACCTCATCGCTGTATTCCTCTTCGATCTGGAGGATAATACCATTTTCCCGTGCCCACAGCTGGGCGTTGTTTTCTGTCCATCCGGTAAGATCCACTACTTCAATGCTTTGATTCATAAGGAGGAAAATCACGATGGCTATGCACAGCAATACTCCGGTTCCGATAACAGCAGCGGTAATGATCCTCCTTGACTTTTTACTGTCCTGGACAACGGTTGTGGAAGGCTTTATCGGTTTTTTGAAGCCGCTTTCCAGTTCGTATTTCATATTGGTTTTTTGACTCTCAGCGGCGGAAGAAGTCCCTTCCGGCATAGCGCTTTCTTCCGCTTTATTCTCAGCTTGATCCGCTATCTTCTTTTTATAGGAATCGAGAAATGTGTTCTTCTCTCCCATCCGATTTCCCTTTCTAATTTGTTATATCTCTTGTTTTAAACACAAATACTGATGCGGCGGTACACAGTATGGATAGAACCAGCAACATTATTATACCATAAGTGAGATTGAGTGGTATACCCCTTTGCATAATGGACTGTGTCATAGAATACGGTACAAAGAAGGAGGAAATCTGTACGTAGGGTATTGGGGTATAGGCAATCCAGTACATGGCCTTGCTATAGGCTATTACGCTCATCATTATGGAGCTGCCGATAAAAGCGGCAATCGGAACGGCTATGGCTACGGCAGCGTTTTTAATAATTACCGAAAGCATGAAGGCAGCGGCAAAGCCAAACACGATTGTTATGATACAGGCAAGCATTTTCGGGAAGTAATACACAAAGAAGTTGATCTGCCCTGACACGGTATAATTGGGATAGGTGTAGTCTCCAAAGCCGAAGAAAATCCCGTTGGCCAACATGTTGAGAATGCTTCCCGTTATATAGATGCCAATGCATATCAGCAAAGCTGCCATAAATTTGGCCGCCAAAATTTTTGTACGGGTTCTTGGGCGAATCAGCAGCAGCCTGATGGTGCCTTGTTGGAACTCGCTGGCCATGAGCCATCCCCCAAGGAGTATGGCAAACAGGGCAACAAAGATCGAGTAGTCCAGGAAACGCACTGTACGGCTCCTTGCCCCTTTAGGCACGTATTTCATATCGGGTTTATCCGCATCCAGGGAATTCTGGGCAATGAGTATCGTCTTATTCAGCTCATCAATCTGGGACTGCATGCTACTAACGTAATTTTGATAGCTCCCGTATTGCTGTACCAGCCATGTATCTCTGAAGAATTCTTCCTCAGGCATTATATTTATCCACGATAGCTGATTTCTGCTGCTTTCGATGTCAGATAGGGCGGTGTTCTGCCATATATTCTCTCCTGGAATGATATTCTTTTCCAACCTGTATTCCAATATGGGAATTGTATTGGTTTCTATCAGCTCTATCTGCCTTTTTAGATCCTCTATAATGCTGTTGAGGCTTTCCTCCTGGGAGGGGTTATCAATGATGGCTTGTTCGTGTATAGCAATTTGTTCCTCCATGTTAGCAATATTGTCACGTTCCTGCTGGATTCTCCATTCTATATATTTGGGAAAATCGTTAGTTTCCAATATGGTGTACAGGGTATTTATTTTTTCATCCAATTTGTCCAGAGCCGCCAGTTTTTCTTCCGGGCTTATGTCGATGTATTTCTCCTTAAAAGTTTCGGGATCTACACCCATTCTGTACATTACGGCTTCCAGCAGCCTGTCTTCCGGAACATCATTGTGCTCATATATGAATTTGTCATGTATGATTCCCATGCTGTTCCAGGATAATTCCATCCGGTAGTCGGTTGGCTTGTCAATATGCTGCGCAAATTTTACATACAGTTTGAGCTCTTCCTCGATTATGGAAAGGACCAGATCCAAAACCTCGGGTTCCGAAAACCGATTTTTGTCGGTTTCAAGTGCATTCATTTCCTGCTGCAAGCTATTGATCTGCCAATAAAAAGGGTTTGACGGTTCGATTTTTATACCGTCTACAATGATCGGCTCCTGTCCCATATCGGGAGGCATTATATCGATTGCTATCTTGGAGCGAATAACTCCGTCCATAGGCATCGGCAGGGGACGGACAATACCACCGCCGCTGTCAATGGTGCGTGATTGTGTAAAGTAATTGAGGACCGGAATAACTATGCTGGCTGATGTAATCAGTATGCATATGACTAATAGGAAACGCGATCTCAATATATTTAAAATTTCCATCTTTATTTGTTTCAAAAACTTCATATCTACATCCTCTCCCATATAATTGAAGTTTGTTTAAAATTATCTTATCTGCGTTTTGCTTCCCGTTGTTATGGATATGAAATCCTGTTCAAGAGATCTTCTCTTTTGGTTTACTGCATAGATTCCTATATTGTTGTTAACCAATGTCTTTACAATATTCGGAATTTCGCTGCTCTTCATAACAATTTCCACACCATCGTTTTTCAATTCGCAGTTTATATCCAGGCTCTTCATATATTCATAGGTCATTTCATTATTGTCGGTAACAAATACATACTGGTATATGGGTGCATCTTCCGAATCTTCGGTCTGATTGATATTCTTCTCACCGATGATCTCACCGTTGTCTATAATATAAATACGGTCGCACATGAGCTCCATCTCCGACAATATATGGCTTGATACAAACACGCCCACACCGGCTTCCTTGGCAAGGTACTTTAACAGATCCCTCAGCTCCTTTATTCCGATAGGGTCCAGGCCATTGGTGGGCTCGTCCAGGACCAGCAACTGTGGTCGATGCAGCAGTGCCTGGGCTATTCCTATTCGCTGGCACATACCCAGTGAATATGTTTTAACCCTGTCATTAATGCGTTCCGACATCTTGACCATTCTTACAATTTCGTCTATATGGCTCTTGTCCACATCCGGATACATGCTTGCAAAATATTCAAGGTTTTGCCTGCCCGTCAATCTTTTATACAGATCGGGATTTTCCACTATGCCCCCCACATATTTCATAGCATTTTCAAAATCCGTTGCAACGTCATGGCCGCAGATGGTTATTTTTCCTTCGGTGATTTTGAACAAGCCCAGGATCAGTTTAATTGTGGTGGTTTTTCCGGCACCGTTGGGACCCAGGAAGCCCACAATTTCCCCCGAATTAACAGTTAGAGATATGTTGTTCAGTATTTTTTTCTTTTTTATAGTCTTTGAAAGACCTTCAATTTTTAATAATTCCACTGTTTCATCCTCTCCCATATTAATAAATTTGTGAAGTAGATCCTGTCCGTGAATCAAGCAATGTTTGTTTGCCGACAACGGTGAAAAATAAGGTTGGTAAAGAACTTATATTCACCCTAATAGACGTATTGTATATTATAAAGTTGCATGTGTATAATAAATATTTTTGAAATTTTATTTATTCCGTCAGTATATAATTCTCTATAAACTTAATTTTTCCTTTACTTTACAGAAAAACACAGGGGAATTTTATTTTATTGTTTATTTTTATATAGAAATATAGAGATTCTTTGTATTAGCAGCCTAAGGACATCTCAATATAACGGTGTTTAAACATGAATTTACTATTGTGCTTTAAATAGTAGTGTGGTATAATCAATACCGACTACTAATCAATGAATAATAGTCGGGGGGATAACAGTGAAAAAGAGTGAATTTTTAAGGGAGCTGAAAATTAACCTTGAAGGTAAAATTGGAGACGATGAACTGGAAAATATTCTGATGGACTACGATGATATATTTGAATCCGGCAAAGCTGACAATAAAACCGAAGATGAAATATCGGATATGATTGGCTCACCGGCTCTGGTTGCCAGAAATATATTGGATGAATGGTCGGATAACAGGGAAGCAAAGTCGGTCATTGAAGGTGATTATCCGGTGGCACCCCTTGGAAAGCGGGTGATGGCATTTGCAATTGACTACATACTATCTTTGGTTCCGCTGGTGTTGCTGTCATTCATCAGAGCACCCAGAATTCTTTTTTTTGCTGTTATACCGCTAATGCTGTACAATCCGGTTGTTCCCATATTTATTATTTTGGGTTTTTTGGACATCAGTCCCCAGCCCGGCGTTGTAAGCACGTATGTTGACTCCGGCATAGCCGGTATAAACATTTTCCATATTGTCCTTGTATTAATAAGTTTTATCTTCTTCTGGTTGTATGGTACGCTGTCAATGATAATACTGAAGGACAGGACCATAGGCATGCGGCTTATGAATATAAGGGTTGTAAAGAGGGATGGAAGGATCCTGAGGCCTCTGGATGTATTCATACGTCAATTTGTAGGCAAAATTTTGCTTGCCGGCCTGACCTGGAATATATCCTATATTGTCTCATTCTTCTGGACAGCTTTTTCAAACACACATAACACCATTCATGATAAACTGGTGGGTACCCTTGTGGTTGAGGATATGAGGAATGACCAATAGGATAATATCCCGGCGCAAAATAAGGAAAATGTTGCTCCGAATCTAAAATCAACTCCAGTCCGGTCAAGCTTGTTTCTACAACTCCGGAATAATGCGAAAAGTCAACAACTGGTGTATATGTTTAATCGAGAGGAAAAGCAAAAAGGAGGAACATAAAGGCGTTATGAATACCCAGCTGAAAAAGGGTGTACTGGAGTTATGCATCCTTTATCAATTGAGAGATAAGGATCTGTACGGCTATGAAATAATGAAGGCCATAAAGGATCAGTTCAGTGATGTATACGACGGGTCAATATATGCCATACTCCGACGGTTAAATGCGGAAGGATTTACTCGAACATATAAAAAAGATTCGCCCAGCGGGCCTGCAAGAAAGTACTACCGTATTACTCAGACAGGTATTGATTATCTTAACACGATGATTGTGGATTGGCAGAAGATGGTCGAAGGAGTAAGAAAACTTGGCATACCATTTTGAACCGATTCAGCGATATAATTACTTTAGGGATATATTATAAAAAAGTGATGCTTTTTATAAGTTGATATATTAAAGGCTGAATAGACCTTTTAAGAAGTATCAATAAGCCCCTGTGCTACTGTAATAAATGTTTAGCACGGGGGCTTTTTTGTAACAAGAAAGGGAGAAAAAACATAACATGTAATAAACGTGAAGTCTGCCAAAAATTATCTGCAGGTGATGATTATGAGGAAGAAAAGGACTCATGAATTAAAGAGCTGGTTGCTGATGATAATCTGCATGCTGGTGGTATCCGTTGCGGTAAGTGCTGTGGTAAGCAAATATGTTATAGATAAGGTGTATATATCTTCAAGCACCCTCATTATGGATAAATTTTCTTCAGCTGGTGATTCTGATATATCAAGGATTGCAAAGATATGTAAGGCGGTTGCAACCAGTAATCAAGTAATGGAAGAGATTGTAACAAGTCTGGACCTTGAGTATAGCATGACGGATCTACAGAAAAAGATCAAAGTATTCTATGACGAAGACACCGGGCTTATGCATATTTCGGTGAAAGATAATGATGCAGAAACTGCTTATCGGATAGCCAAAACGCTGGTGAAGGTGTTGAAGAGGAGGATGGAGCAACTGTTTGTTAAGAGCCATCTGAAAGTGGTGGATAAGCCATATATTCCTTCTGTTCCGTCAAGACCAGATGTGAAATTGAATATGATGATAGCTGCTGTTTTTTCACTACTCCTATCGGCCTTCATTATAGTGCTGAATGGGAAGTATAAGGGGATGTAAAATGCCGTATTTTCTTATTTCATTAACGGCTTCCAGCCTGATAATGCCGATTATCATATTTTTAACCAGAAAATTTCATATAATGGATAAGCCTGGCGGAAGAAAGGCGCATCAAAAACCCATTCCCCTATTAGGGGGATTGGGTATATTTGCGGCTTTTGCACTGTCTTTGCTGGCAAGTGCGGACAATATCACCAAAGCGATTCATCTGATCATATATTCTGCTTTCATTGTAGCTGTTGGTACTGTTGATGATATATGGGATATAAAAGCTATACAAAAATTAGTCTTGCAGACATTTTGTGGCCTGTTGGCCGCCCTGACCGATATACGCTTTCACATTGAATCTTTTGTGTTGACAGATGTCCCATGGATGTCGGTTGTTGATGTGCTTGTCAGCACAGCGTGGATGATAGGGATTACTAATGCGGTTAATATCACTGACGGGCTGGATGGACTGGCAGGCGGTATTGCACTTATAGCAGGCAGCGCTTTTGCAGTGATATCAGTGATATTTGGTTATACCGTGTTAAATCAGCTGTCTTCGATACTGATAGGTGCAACCCTTGGGTTTTTGATATACAACTTCTATCCTGCCAAACTCTTTATGGGCGATGGAGGAAGCTTATTCTTAGGATTTATACTGTCCGTGTGTTCCATAGCGTATGTTAACGCTGATAGGAGCAGCACTTCCGTATTGGTTTCGATAATAATACTGGCATTGCCTATATTTGAGACCGGCAGCAGTATGATAAGGAGAGCTTTAAAAGGGAGCAGCATGATCCAAGCGGATGACGGTCATATACACTACAGACTTTTAAAAAAGGGATTCAAGCCTGCATCTGCAGTGGCTGTAATGCACATCTGTGCCATAATTACGGGGATTTTAGGGGTTCTGATAGCTGTGCAAAACCTTCTGCCTTTGGCGTTGTTTATCATTATATGTCTGATTGCATTGGGCATACGGCTTTATATTTAAAGGGGTGTTCAGAGGTGTGGAGAATGGAAGGGTAAAGGTTTTTATGGGGATAACTCTTTCCGAGATGGGGGGAGCCCAAAAAGTGGTCTATGACTTAATATCATCCCTGCCTGAAGATAGGTATGATATAACCCTTGCTACCTGTCCGGGAGGGGAGCTTATACAGTGGATAAGGAATTTGGAACTTAAAAAGGGAAGATATATAGGAATTATAGGTATTCCCCAGCTCAGGCGGGAGTTATCTCCATTTTATGATATATGGGTTTTCTTTAAGCTATACCGGCTTATGAGGAAGGAAAGGTACGACATAGCCCATTTTCATAGCTCCAAGATGGGTATCTTGGGGAGGCTGGCTGCCTTTATGGCAGGAGTGCCAAAGATCTATTTTACAGTTCATGGCTGGGGGATCAACGAATATCAACCGGAATGGCTGCAAAAGATGCTGGGGTTTGCTGAAAAGGTGGCAGGACGGACATGTACCATGTGTTTGTGTGTTTCCCGTTATCATATGTACAAGGGTATAAGCAGGGGTTGGCTGCAGCCCGGCAAGGCCCGTGTGATATACAACGGAATAGACCCGGCGCCTGTGATACAGGGAAAACTCCGTCGTGAGCTTAATATACAGGAAGACATGGCCATAATAGGTTCGGTGATGCGTCTGCGGGAACCGAAACAGCCGGTATACACGATACAGGTGTTTAATGAAATTCTAAAGAGGGGATACCGGGCCAAGCTGATCATTATGGGAGATGGGCCGATGAATGAAAGCTGTCGGCAGATCATACGGCAATTGGGGTTGAAGAATGATGTATACATGCTGGGGACCAGAGCTGATGCAAGGGAGCTCATGAATGATATGGATATAGTGACATTGTTCTCAAAATGGGAAGGGCTGCCTATCGCACTGATAGAAGCTATGTTTGCCGGAAAGCCGGTGGTCGGCAGCTTGGTAGGGGGAATTCCCGAGGTTATTGATCACGGAATAAACGGCTTTATGACAAATGGTTTTAATGCATCTCGGGATGCTGATTATATATGTTTACTGCTAAAAGATCGGGCTTTGAGAGCAAATATGGGTGAGGCTGGAAAACGAAAAGCAGTAGAATGTTTTTCAAAAGATAGGATGGTGGCGGCCTATGACAGGCTGTACAGGGATTGCTGATTCCTTTTTATCCTCGTTGTTAAGAGGGGGAGACCGGCTGTATATCCCGGCATTGATCGGGGGTTGGGTCCTCACATGGCTTCTGATGTACAAGTATCATTGGATGGTCATGCTTAATACCTTTTTGCTGTCGGTAGTTTTTATCGAACCAGCTCCCTGTGACATACTGTTTGTGCTGCTATTTATATTTGGTATTGCCGGGAAGCATATAGATCTTGCAAGGCTAAAAGGTTATAAGAGCGCAGTCCTGTCGTTTATACTTTTTGCCATTGTGAACACCTTACAGCTTTTCAATATAGCTGAAAGGTGGGTGGGTATAAGGTATTATGCCATTACTCTGTACCTTGTTGTATTTTGTCTTTATATTTCTATATATGCTAACCGGGACAATATGAAGGGGTTATTAGCGGCATATGTGGTATCAAGTACCATATCTGCTCTTTTAGGGATATTGGCTCATCTGGGGGTATTTCCAACCATACTCATGTACGATGAATACAGAATAAAAGGTTTTTTTAAAGATCCCAATGTACTGGGCCCCTTTCTGGTACCTGCAGTTTTGATAATGATAGACGATATGGGGAAAAGGAGGCTTCTGTCGTGTCCGATATGGGTCTATCCTGCTGTTATTGTTATAAATATGCTGGGGATTATAGCTACATTTTCCAGAGGGGCCTGGCTAAATCTTCTGGTTTGTATATCACTGTATTTTATATTGAATATAAGGAAGATTGATTTTAAAAAGGTCAACTATAAAAAGCTGTTGGTGTATGCGGCCTTTTTTGCTGTTGCAGGCTTTCTTTTCTGGAACTACGGATTAAGCCGTGACTTCAAACTTTTTATTTTTAGCAGACTGGGTATCCAGTCATATGACGCAGACAGGTTTACGGTTCAGAATATAGGAATCAGCCTTGCCCTGGATAACTTGCTGGGTTACGGGCCGGGACAGTTTGAATGCACGGTAATGGATCAGATAGGAGTAAAATTTTCCTCACACAATCTTTATATAAGATTGCTGGTGGAAAACGGAGCAGGAGGCTTTTTGATATTTACTAGCGGACTGATATGTATTTTTTACAGATTGATACTTGACTTTAGGCTGGGCAGGTCATATGCTGTGCTGACACCTGCAGGCCTGTCAGCTATATTGTCGGGCATTATGGTAAACAGCATGGTGATAGATACACTCCATTGGAGGCATTTCTGGTTTTTTATCGGCCTTAGTATGGCAAATGTTATACTGGGGGAGGGTAAGAAAATTGAAAATAAAGGTGCTGGATAGTCTGGAGGAAATACTGCCATATAAGAATATATGGAATGATATCTTATCCGGTAATGACAGCAATATAGTTTACTCAAGTTTTGAATGGCTTTATACCTGGTGGCAATACCATGGGGAGGGCAATAAACCGTATATACTAATGTTAATTGAGGGCGATGATATTGCAGGATTTTGTCCTCTTATGAAGGTGCCTAAAAGATCATATGAGGAGATAAGATTTATTGGCGCTTATGAGGCCAATTATATGGAGTTCATTATCAGGAAGGAATATAAGGCCAGGTGCATAGAAAGGATTCTTGACCATCTTATTGGCATGAAGGGTAGATTCCTGATAGATCTACACGGCTTGTTGGAAGGTACTGAAGATTACACCATAGTTAAGCAGTATTTAAGTAATAACGGATGGTGTTTTTTTGAAACCAGTCTTGAACGATTTTATACAAGCACAGATGCACAGAGTTTTGATGATTACCTGAAAAACCGAATAAGTCATAAATCCATTGGTACCATGAAAAGGAAAGCAAAAAGACTCAGAAGGCTAGGACAGGTGGAATTTAAACCCTTTGATGGCAGAAGCCAAGACCTGGAGATCATATTTGGCATTCATGACAAGAGATGGCAGCGAAAGATAGGCACAAGTAACTTCTCAGAAGGGGAAACCAGGGAATTTTTCAAAAAACTGGCCATGTCAAAGGATCTGCCCTTCAGAGTCCATATAGATACCATCGATATGGATGGCAGGACTCTGTCATTCATATACGGTTTTGAATACAAGAACAGATATTTATTCTATCGTATAGGCCATGATGATAATTTTGGTATTTTCAGTCCGGGGGAGATGGTGCTTATTGAGAAGATCAGGGAGTGCTTTGAAAAGGGAATGGATGAATTTGATTTCGGTATTGGGTACGAACCCTACAAGGCCATATGGGGTACTCACAGTATGAATGTGGTAAACTTTGTATTCCCTGTTAACAGTGTTTTTTCCCGACTGATATATTATATACGCCGGAGCTGGCAGGATGTCAGACAGCTCATTAAGAAAATTCCCGGACTATATTATTTTGTAAAATACAAACTTGGTAAATTGAAGTTTTTTCTCTATCAGGAGAATGCAAAAAGAGTTGGCAAAAGAGCATTTCATGTCCTCAAGGATAAGCTCAAAGACATTATGAATTTAGTATATTGTAGGGGGGATTATTATATATTGCACAAAAATTTGAAATGCCTGATAGATGGTGGGGAGAGGGTATGCAGGGTAGAGGAGGCGTCGGCTGCCCGGCATCTGGAACTTCTAATAGATATTACCCACTGGAAAGCATCCGATATTCTAAGGCGATTTTTGAAAGGGGATATATGTATCTTGTATATCCCTATCAAGATCAAGGCATCCATTGTCTGTGGTTTAGCCCCACTAATATAGAGATTGATAAAATACAGTATTCCTGGCCTCTGAATCGAGATTCAATATATTTGTATAAGCATTGTTACAGCGGAAAGGAAATGAAAATGGATGGGCATATACTGCGCTCTGTCATTGAATGTTGCAAAAGAAAAGGTTATAACAAATGCTACATTACGGCAACAGGAAGAAATCAATCATTGCTAAGCCTGCTGAAAAAGGAAGGATTTGATAAATTCCGGTATATTAGATATACCAGTTGGTTTGGAAAACCCACTTATAGAGTGTACCAGCGAAATTTGGAGTGAAACTTATGGCTTTTTTTTTAAGGACCTTCATCAAATACCTTCTTTTACCTGTAGGTATAGTATATTCTTTATTTAACAAGCAAGAAGATGAGATCTTGATTTTGATGTATCACAGGGTGAACGATAACTCAAATAAGGAACTGGCTGTCAGCCGGCGAAACTTCTACTGGCATATGAGTTATCTGTACAAAAAGGGCTTTAATATAATTACTATGGATGAGGTCTGTTCCATGATATCCGGGAACACCATAAAGGGAAAGAACATTGTAATTACTTTTGATGATGGTTATCTGGACTACTATACAAATGCCTATCCAATTCTCAAAAGATATAAATTCCCCTCTATAACATACCTCTGTCCAGGCTATATAGGTACCTGCAAAAAATACCAGTGGGATCGGGATGAAGAGAATGCCCCTGTTATGGACTGGCAGCATATCCACAGGCTAAACAGTGAAGGTCTGGTGGAGTTTGGGAGCCATACTGTAAACCATGTTGATATGGATAAATTGGATTTGGTTGATATAGATAGGGAGCTCAAATTATCCAAATATATTCTGGAGAAAAAGTTGGGAAGGCCAATCCGGCATTTTGCATATCCCAGGGGTATATACAGTGGTTCAGGAGAGGAGATCCTGAAAAGGTACTATGATACAGCAGTGCTCATATCCAATGGAAAACCGATAAACAGACAATGCGGTATCGAGCACATCTATACTTTAAAGAGGATACCCGTGTTAAAAAGCGATGGCAAATACCTGTTTGCGGCCAGGCTGAAAGGCTGGTTGGCTGCTGAAGAGTTTGCCAGGAATAATTTAGACCGGCTCCGAATCATCAGCAGCAATATTCTGCATCTCCTTACGCTAAAGAAATAGCTAAGAGGAATGATCCTCTGTGGCTGTTGTTTCTAAAAATATTGTCTTATATAAAGTTCATTGGGAGCTTGTTCCTGTTATACTATCAGCTGGCATTGGGATTACAGGGGGAATAGGGGATTATCATATTGGGCGGAATACCACTATTGGTTGCGGGATCCGGCGTTTGCTGTTAAAATGAACTTGAGCAGATGCTTAAAATATGCTTGTTGCCGGGAGTGATACAGTTGTTTGTAATTTTTGATGAGAAACGACAGAGGGTTCCTATAAAGGTGTGGCTGGAGCATGCGGGGCAGCTTGAGGAAGAATGCTTGCAGCAGGCGTTAAATTTGTCCAACCTGCCCTTTGTCCATAAGTGGGTGGCCCTCATGCCGGATGCCCACAGCGGTTACGGAATGCCAATAGGTGGTGTTATTGCTGCACACGACGTTATAATTCCCAATGCGGTGGGCGTGGATATAGGATGCGGCGTAGCGTATGTGGAGACCAATATTTGGAAGGACGAATTATCCAGAGAGGAATATGGGCATTTGGTAAACCGAATTATGCGCAGAATTCCAACCGGCTTTAATCATCACAAGAAAAAGCAGGAAAGTCAAGTGCTGGATCAAGCAGTTAAAGCGGGATTTAAGAAGAAGGATAACGAGTTGGTCGATGAGATCGATGCCGGTTATTACCAGATCGGTACCCTGGGAGGGGGAAATCACTTTATCGAGCTGCAGGAAGATGAGGAAGGCAAGCTGTGTGTTATGGTACATAGCGGTAGCAGAAATTTTGGATACAAGATTGCTGGCTACTATAACCGATTGGCCAAAGAACTGAACAAAAAATGGAACGCACCCGTCCCACCTGAATACGATTTGGCATACCTGCCGGTGGATTCAAAGCAGGGGAAGGAATATATTGAGTGGATGAATCTGGCCCTGGATTTTGCCAGGGAGAATAGGCATGTAATGATGGAAGTGGTGAAGGAAGAGCTGGTGGATAGTGTGAAGAACATTGCCTTTAAAAACGAGGTTAATGCCCACCATAATTATGCAGCCTATGAAGAGCATTACGGGCAAAAGGTTTGGGTGCACAGGAAGGGTGCCATATGCGTGCGAAAGGGAATGCTGGGGATTATTCCAGGAGCTATGGGAAGTTATTCATATATAGTCGAGGGCCTTGGTAATCCCGAAAGCTTTTATTCCTGTTCCCATGGAGCGGGGCGTCAGTTATCCAGAAACCAGGCAAAGCGGGAATACTCGGTGGACTATGTGCTGAAGGATTTGGAAGAGCAGAATGTTATTCTGGGGAAGGTAAGAAAAAAGGATGTTGCCGAAGAGTTCAGGATGGCCTACAAGGATATTGACTTTGTGATAAGTCAGGAACTGGATCTGGTAAAGCCATTAAAAAAGCTAAGGACCATAGCGGTGATAAAAGGATGATAAAGCCGGGAGAAATCCCGGCTTTGTTGTACTTAATCACGTCGATACAGCATATTCTTTTAATATGATTGCATTTATTGGGATATATGAATAGTGCAAGGAGGTATTACCTATGTCCATTTACGATGTGGCCGTTATCCCCCTTATAGTCGGTATTGTGGAGCTGTTTAAACAGATCGGCCTTCCCTCAAGCTTTTCTGCAGTAGTTTCGGTAATACTCGGAATCGTCATAGGAATCGTATATATTTCGCCAAACGATATAAAAAAAGGCATATTGATGGGCTTGGCTTTGGGTTTGGCGGCGTCGGGATTATACTCCGGCACCAAGAGCACCGTAGAGGGAGTAAAGGTGGTATTTGTCAAGACAAGAAAGAAGAAATACTGAAGACTTCGTCAAGATTCGACCATAACTGCAAACAATTCAAATGCCTTTATCTTGGTACGGCGTAAAGCCTTGAAGTGCGGCGTAGAGCCTTGAGACATTTCCGGCACCGATCATGCCGACAGAGGTTTTATGCCGTTTTATTTTGTTCTTAAAGCCATTGTCCGGTTTTGTATAACGGAATGGTTATGATGCAGAAGGGTTTTTTTGACAGTGTGTCGAATATATAATATATACAGTATGTCAAATATATAATAAAAAAAGATGTTAATAATTCATATCAAAGGGGTGGCAATTATGCAATATCCAAATATACCGCATTACCGTTCTTTATTGGAACACCTGCACGAATATGCCAATTTGCGATGCGAATACGGTGCGAATGTGAAAGATGTTGAAAATATACTGCTGAAAGTTGAGGAAAGCCTGAAGTCAGCCATAGCACAAATTAACAGTCTGCCGATTGATGACAAGCTGGCTATGCAGGAGCCAAACTCTTTGGAGGATATCCGGAAATTGAGGCCGGATGGTCCCAGAAGATTGTGGAAGAGGTTCAATAGGGATAAGTATCAGGACAAGCTGGAAGGCGCTCTGCTGGCCCGCATGGCCGGTTGTATTCTAGGCGCCGCTGTTGAGGGCTGGTCCATTGAAAGCATGCAAAAATGGTCTGAATTTATCGATGATCAATTTCCTCCCATCGATTACTGGTCTCAGGTTAAGGATCCTTCGGGTGTCAGGTACGGTAAAAGCCTGAATCAGGATTATACCCGTGATAAAATGGACGGGGTTCCCGTGGATGACGATATTACATATACGCTGCTGGCCTTATTGATCGTGGAAGACTATGGAAAGGACTTCACAACCGATGATGTGGCAAAGGCCTGGATTAAATATTTGCCCATGGCATGCACGGCTGAGGATATAGCTTTGAGGAATATCAAAGCCGGTATAAATGCATATGAAGCGGCTGATATAGGCAATCCCTACTGTCAATGGATAGGCGCCGACATTCGTTCGGACGGATGGGCCTATTTGGCACCGGGCTATCCCGAAAAGGCTGCTGAAATGGCGTACAGGGATGCATATCTCAGCCACCGGCGCAACGGCATATACGGTGAGATGTTCTTCAGCGCAGCCCAGGCTGCTGCATTTGAAGTTGATAATTCGATAGACGCTCTTAAGATAGGCCTTACCGAGATTCCTGAGAACTGCCTGTTGGCGCGGGAAATCAGATGGGCTCTCGAGGAAGGGAAAAATATAAAGGATTACCGTGACGCACGTCAGGCAGTGGACGACAGGTTTAAGGGCATGAGCAGCGTTCATACAATAAACAATGCCTGCCTTACCATATTCGGACTTATTATCGGTGAAAACGATGTGACCAAAGTGATATCCCAAACTGTAGCTATGGGGTTGGACAATGATTGCACCACCGCTACTGCCGGAAGTATCGTGGGGGCTATCGTAGGCAAAAAGGGGATACCGGAACATTGGTATAAGCCTTTCAACAACAAGATTTATACATATATGAACAATGCAGAGAAGTTCACAATAGATGATGTAATTGATAGATTTGCCAGGCAAGCTGAGATAATACTTGAATGAAGCAGAAAAAAAGATTTTACATTATTAGACACATGAATTAGTTTATGCTATGATAGTTTATGCATGTAGTTTTTATATTGTAAGGGAAGTGTAAGAGTAAAAGTGAATGTTAAGATTGATAATTTAATACATAGGCAGAAAAAGCAAAAACATGGCAAAGAATACAAAATGGCGTTGGATCTGGTAGAGCCGGGGGATGGGGATATAAACAGCTATGGGCTGCAGGAACGGGTAAGCAAGAAATTACCTGATAGCATAAGCTCCAGGATGCTTTATACCGATATAGTGCGTATAGCGTGGCCGGCTTTCATGGAATTCATTCTTACACAGATTGTATCCATGGTAGATATGATGATGGTTGGACGGTTGGGACCATGGGCCATTGCAGCGGTAGGACTTACCAACCAGCCCAAGTTTTTGTTGATGACCATGTTTATGGCCATGAATGTGGGAGCTACCGCCCTGATAGCAAGGCACAAGGGTGAAGGCGATTATAAAGGGACTAATTTGGTTTTACGCCAGGCATTGTTGCTTACCTTTGTGTTGTCAGCCATTTCTTCGATTATCGGTTACATATACTCAAAGCCCATGATTCTTTTTATGGGAGCGGCTGATGAACAGACTCTGAATGCAGGGACGCAATATTTACAGATCCAAATGATGGGTTTTGTGGTGCTGGCTTTGACCAGCACCATAACTGCTGCCTTACGAGGTATTGGGGATTCCAGAACGGCTATGATATATAACCTGACAGCCAATCTGGTTAATGTGGTGTTCAATTACCTGCTGATTTACGGTCATTTTGGTTTTCCAAGGTTGGAGGTAGCCGGCGCATCGCTGGCTACTGTGATCGGACAATGCGCGGCCTTTGTTATGGCCTTAATTGCCGTTCTTAAAGGAAGTCAGTTTTTACAGCTCAGAATAAAGGAAGGGTTCAACCCCCACTGGAATACAATAAAGAGGATATTCAGAATTGGTATACCCTCTATGATCGAACAACTGATCATGCGGGCAGGCATGATAACCTATTCAAAGACAGTGGCATCACTCGGTACGGTTGCGTTTGCAACCCATAATGTATGTATGAATATACAGGCCATGTCATTCATGAACGGGCAGGCCTTTGCTGTTTCTGCTACATCCCTTGTTGGGCAGAGCCTTGGCAAGAGGCGGCCCGATATGGCCCAGGCATACAGCAGATACACCCGGCGTGTGGGGATGGCGGTTTCCATCGTGCTTGCCCTGTCGTTTGTATTGTTTGGTAAGGACATAGTAAGATTGTATACCGATGATTCATATGTTATTTCCCAGGGCGCCAGAATACTGATGCTGGTGGCTTTAATACAGCCATTCCAATCCTCCCAGTTTATTCTGTCCGGGGCTTTAAGAGGTGCTGGGGATACCAGAGCTATTGCCATTGTGATATTCATAACCGTTTTGCTAGTGCGTCCGGGCGTTGCCATGTTGGCTATATATGTTTTGGGAATGGATTTGATAGGCGCCTGGATAGCGCTGGTAGCTGATCAGCTTCTCCGTTCGCTGTTGATACTTTTAAGATTTAATTCGGGTAAATGGAAGAGCATAAAAGTGTGAATAAAGGGGCATAGTGTATGGAATTTCCTTCCCAATTACATGCTGCCGTTGAAGCTCAGCTTTCCGGTTTACCAGTAAAAAGGCTTACATCTCTGGTATCAAAGCTTTCTGAAAGATATCGCACCGGTCAAACGTTTCCCGAGAAGACATACATAGGCTCATATGAGGAAGCGCTGGCTTATGCTGTTTTTCGAATGCCTGCTACCTATGCTGCCATATACTTCGCTGCCTTACAGGCAATGGAGCGCTTACCTGTCTTGAAAATTGAAACCCTCCTTGATTTAGGAGCCGGGCCAGGCACTGCCATATGGGTAGCTGCCGCTTTATGGCCGGCTCTTAAGCATATTACCCTGATCGAACGGGATCAGCACATGATAGAGCTGGGGCAAAAGCTATGTGCTTATTCCCGCATTTTTCCGGAGGGAAGGTTAGACTGGATAAAGGGCGATATCAGGGATGGATGGGAAATTGAGCCTTATGATGCGGTTGTTGCGGCTTATATTCTAAATGAGCTACCCCGGGAATCCAGGGATGTTTTTGTGGAAAGACTGTGGGAAAGCACAGGTAATCTTTTGATCATTATCGAACCCGGTGCGCCTGCGGGCTTTTTGAACATAAAAGAGGCACGGAATCGGCTGCTGAAAGAAGGTGCCAGAATTGCGGCACCCTGTCCCCATGATGAACCCTGCCCGATTGGAGAAGATGATTGGTGTCATTTCTCACGGCGGGTAGCCCGCAGCAGCCTGCACCGTCAGGTAAAGGGCGGAGAGCTGTCCTACGAGGACGAGAAGTTTGCCTTTATATGTGCGTCCCGAACCGAGGGGTTGGCTGTTGAAGGAGTGGTTCTTCGCCATCCTCAGATAAGGAAGGGGCACATATATCTGAAGATGTGTACCCCCGGCGGGCTTGTGGATACTGTTGTTAGTCGCAGGGATAAGGAGGAGTTTCGCAAAGCCCGGGAATTGCAGTGGGGTTCCATAATAAAAGGAGAGTGAAAGGAGGGCCATTGAGATGAGGCTGGGCGGACCGATTTTATCGAGTTACAGCAGTCCCGAAGAATGGATTCAAATTGTGAAAAAACTCGGTTATAGCGCTGTCTTTGCTCCGGTTAATAAT
>LFRM01129916.1_pt1 | contig 56478 bp, 74 predicted proteins | sample 618341 | NCBI WGS metagenome assembly LFRM01 (sample SAMN03654438, study PRJNA283298) | anaerobic digester metagenome | isolation source: pool of bioreactors CSTR01a, CSTR02a, and CSTR03a thermophilic anaerobic... | place: Denmark: Kgs. Lyngby | collected 2014-05-21 | reverse complement strand
TGTACATCCTCTGAATACCTCAAGGGTAATGCGATCGTGTACTATGTTCATATAGGGCACGATCATAGTCCTTGGATAATAGGCATTTTCCAGGTCTTTGACCAACCGTTTCCGAACAACCGGGGGTACATCGGGACGGTTGGGTTTAATTGAGCGGATCGTACCGTCATGGTTGTAATCCACATCATAAAAGCCGGGAACATATACTCCCGGTATGCCAGCTGCCCTGACCAAAAAGTCCTGGCGAGCAGCACCCCGCTTCTTCCATTCCCTATACTCATCCAACAGCTGGTCAACCACCTCTTCTCCGTCCCCCATGACCACCAGATCCAAAAAATCTGCCAGGGGTTCGGCATTATAGGCGCAGGGTCCGCCTGCTATAACAAAGGGATGGCTTTTGTCCCTCTCCCATCTCATCAGAGGGACCCCTGCCAGATCCAGCATATTTATCACATTTGTGTAGCTCATCTCGTATTGAAGTGTAAAGCCTATAAAATCAAAGTCGGCAATCGGCTCCCCGGTTTCCAAGGCAAACAGCGGCAATCCGTTCTCCCTCATCTTTTCCTCCATATCCACCCACGGGGCAAAAACCCGCTGGCAGTAGGTGTCCTCCCGCTCATTTATAAGATGGTACAGTATCTTCATACCGAGATGAGACATACCCACTTCGTATACATCGGGAAAAGCGAAAGCAAATCGTATATTAACCTTAGAAGGATCCTTCACAACCATATTGTATTCATTACCAATATATCGGACGGGTTTGCTAACTTGTCCGATTATTCTGTCCAAAACGGCTTTGTCCATCCAAGCTGCCTCCTTAATATTATTACTTCATTATTTTATTGTTCCCAAAATATCAACCAATGTGGCGTTTATTTCCCATCAGCATGACCACGGGGGTATCCAAACCGTATTCCAAAATCCCCCGCACTATATCAGCCTCGCTTAAACGGCCTTTGACCCTTAAATGCTCATCCACTATTACCACATAATGGTAACAACGGGGTATAAAATTTTTTATTATATCTTTAACCGCCAGATCATACAAGACGGTTATTTCCCTAACCGGCAGTACACCTGCTTTCAACAACATATCCTTTTTGTAGGTAATATCACGAATGAGTATATAGGCCGCCATCCTGCTTTCCTTAACGGCCGAATATGCCAGAAAGCCGGCTGTTACAAAAAGCGTCGGATTAAATATTCTGTAATAAAGGGCATACAGACCGATCATAACAAGCAGCAGGGCAAGCAAAAAGCCGCCGAAAGCTGTGATACGCGTAGCCTTCTTTATTCCCATTTCCCGGGATAACACAGCCCTGAGCATTCTGCCGCCGTCCAGTGGAAGAACAGGTAAAAGATTAAAGCCGGCTATAGCTAAATTTGCCTGGATAAACACATCCTGATTCTCCAAACTAAGCACGTTAAGACTGCGAAATGCCAAATATCCGGTGAGTAACACAATATTGGACAAAGGTCCGGCTGCAGCAATAAGGGCTTCGTCTCTGGGGCTAAGCTCGACCAGAGACTCAATCCTCACGGCTCCGCCAAAGGGAAGGAGCTCAATTTCATTTACCCTTAAGTCCAATAATCTCGCCATCATAACGTGCGCCGTTTCATGCACAAAAATGATCACAAAAAAAACGGCAAGTCGTGCCCCTTCTCCAATCAACACAGCCACAATCATAAGCAACAACAGCATTTTGCTGATATAGATATCTATGTTGAACAATACACCAATCTTCATAACCGCCGACCTTATTGAAACTCATTGGATAACCTTACTGTCCTCTTGGATCAGCGGCAGGGGATCCACGGGTTGTTCATCCTTCCACGTTTCAAAATGCAATTGGTATTCCCCTGAAGAATTTACACCCATTTTTCCAATCCTATCCCCCTGTTTGATCGGTGAACCAACCTCGGCCTGAATATCTGAACAGCCGGAATAGAAAGACATCCATCCGTTCCCATGATCCACCTTTACATATTTTCCATAGTCCTCATCTTCCCCTATTGCAATAACCTGTCCATCGGCAGCAGCATAAACCCAGCCCTGCTCCTGGGAAACAATATCAATGCCCCGATTGCTGCCTCCGCCATCATCTTCATAGATCTCCCCAAAAAGGCCAACCACTTTACCCTCGGCCGGGGCAGTAAATACGGGCGGCTGTGTTTCTGCGCCGCTGTCTGCTTTCCCGCTCTCCCCTTCCGAAGAAGAAGGCTGCATCTCCATATCCTGTTCCCCAAAAACGGCTTGAAAGTTGGGTAAGTATCTGGAGACAAATTTCAGCTTACCCAGGGTTTCGCTTATACTAAAATCGTAAGTTATAGCCTCTTTAACCCTTTCTATTGCCCAGCGGCTTGCCGGAATATCTATGCTCTTCAGGAGTATGACCACGATAACAATTACGGCTGAAACGGCCAACCTGACCGACAAAATGGCCATTCTCTGCTGTTTATCACTGCCATCCAATCTTCTATAGGACGTCTTTCTGCGAACACCGCCCGGAATAATGGGTAAATTAATTCTGGAACGCCGCCTTACCGGTCGCAGACCTCTTGTTTTTGTATAAACGCTCCTTTTCATTTCCAATCCCCATTCCCTCCTCATCAATAAAAGTATATTTTAAGGGAATGGAGAATATGATTTGGATTCGCACAACTGTAATGGGTGCTTACCATCTGTCAAATACGTTGTCATCGGCTGAAGGATTCACTATCAGCCTCCAATCCAGATCGCCCCGTTCAAGGGCCTTAACCATGGCTTCTGCCGTAGCCATATTTGTGGCCAGGGGGATGTTGTGCACATCACAAAGCCTCAACAATGCATTTATATCTGGCTCATGAGGCTGTGCGGTCAACGGATCCCGCATAAATATAACCAAATCGATTTTGTTGTACGCCACTATGGCCCCTATCTGCTGATCGCCGCCCAAGGGGCCCGAAAGAAAGCGGTGTATTTTCAAGCCGGTGGCCTCGGCTATAAGTCTGCCCGTTGTGCCGGTGGCGCATAATGAATGCTTGGCCAGAATATTCTTATAGGCAATGCAGAAGTTTACCATTTCCTCCTTTTTTCTGTCATGGGCAATCAATGCAATATTCAACAGAACTTACCCCCCAGCATATCAATTGGTTCACAGCTCGATTCAAAACCTGATCTTTTGCCTGCGCATAGCCACATTTAAGACCAGACCGTAGGCAAACATATTGGTAAGCATGGAGCTTCCTCCATAGCTCATAAAGGGCAGCGGAATCCCGGTAACCGGCATCAATCCCATCGTCATCCCGATGTTTTCGAACACGTGAAATATTATCATGGATACCACGCCCACAATTATAAGGCTTCCCAGGGTATCCTTTGCCCTGTATGCCAGGTATATGGTCCTCAGTATCAGCAGCAAATACAACACTATTATGATAGCCCCACCCACAAAGCCAAGGGCTTCTACAGTAACCGAAAAAATAAAATCGGTATGCTTAGCCGGAACAAAATTGAGCTGGCTCAATGTATTATCGGTTAAGATTCCCTTGCCGTATAATCTTCCCGAGCCGATAGCAATCATTGACTGTACCACATGGTAACCTGTACCCAGAGGATCCATCCCGGGATTCAGGAATACCAGTATCCGGTTCCTTTGAACATCGGACAAAAGCAGATCCCATACCACCGGTACGGCTGCAACAGCGGCTCCTGCCGCTCCCAGCAGTATTTTATAACTTATACCGGCAGCAAACAGCATCCCAAACACAATGGCTATAAAGACCATTGCAGTACCAAAATCGGGCTGATCTATAATAAGGGCCATGGGAATTGCAAGCTGAAGAAAAACGGGGAACAGATCCTTTATGCGAAGAAAGCCTTCCCCTTCATCCTTTTTTTTCGCCATAACCTTGGCCATAGTCATAATTAAAGCAATTTTTGCAAATTCGGAAGGTTGGGCAAAGAAACCTCCCAGATCTATCCAGCTGCGTGCGTTACCGGCTACATGACCTCTGACGGATACATATATGAGCATCCCTATGACCGCCCAGTACATATAAGGGGAAAGATCCACCAATATATGGTAGTCAATGCTGGCCACAATTAACATGCCAACAAGCCCGGCTGCAAACCACAACAAATGCAGCCGAACATGGTACATATCGAAGTTGCCAATAATATCCATCAAACCTTCTTCCGTACCTTCAACTGGCGAGCGCATGGCAACGCTGATTCCCACTAAACCGAAACATGTCAGCAGCGTTATCAGAATAAGAATACCAAAATCAAAATTTTTGATAAGTTTTTTGTTAAACATCTATTCCCCCTGTAAAACAAACTGTTTGTCCTGTACCATTATAGCACAGCAACGCCAATAATGAAATAGGAAGCCTCTGCCATTAAAAAAGAGATTGCATCTGCAATCTCTATCCTTTATTTGGTCCCAAGTTTTTAACTTTCTTTATCGGGATATTGGCAATCAGTGCGGTACTATATGTATCGTCCTCCTGCGGTATACGGGACAGGCGGATATCCAAACCCTCCTCATCTATCTCCATATAGCTGGAAATCACCTTTATAACATCATCTTTGATCATGTCCAAATATTTAGGGGAAATATTGGCCCGATCATGGATCAATACCAACTTTAATCGCTCTTTAGCAATATCCTTGCTTTTACTTTCTCCCTTACCAAAGAATTTAAACAAATCAATCACAGCAATCCCCCTCATCCTTACTATAAGGCCCGCTTTTTGCCTGCATTAAACAAGCGTTTTAATCTTGCCAAAAAGCCTTCATCGGTATTCAGTTCCATAATGGGTATATCTTCCCCCATAAGTCTTTTGGCAATATTTTTATAAGCCCGTCCTGCCAATGAATCATCATCCAACACTACAGGCTCGCCCCTGTTTGTGGATACGACAACCCGTTCATCATCGGGAACAACTCCAAGCAAATCTATGCCCAATATATCGATGGTGTCATCTATATCCATCATATCGCCCCGTTTAACCATATCCAACCTAAGCCTGTTGATTATAAGCCTGGGGTCCATTATATCATTGGACGCCAGAAGTCCAATGATGCGATCAGCATCTCGCACTGCCGATACCTCGGGTACCGTGACCACCGCAGCCTTATCCGCTCCAGCTATTGCATTTTTGAATCCCTGTTCAATTCCCGCCGGGCAATCGATAAGCACATAATCAAACTCTTCCCTCAATTGGTTGCACAGCTCCTGCATCTGCTGGGGTGAAACGGCAGTTTTGTCCTTTGTCTGAGCGGCCGGCAGCAGATACAAACCTTCAAAGCGCTTGTCCCGGATAAGAGCCTGTTTCAAACGGCAAACCTTCTCCACAACATCAACCAAGTCATAGACAATCCTGTTCTCAAGTCCCATAACCACATCGAGATTACGGAGACCAATGTCGGCATCAACCAACACCACCCTCTTGCCGCTCAGCGCCAGAGCCGTCCCAATATTGGCTGTAGCAGTGGTTTTACCAACTCCTCCTTTCCCCGACGTAATAACTATTACCTCTCCCATATGTCTATTCCTCCTATATAACTCTATTTTATTACCACGCTTAAATTAACTTCATGTTACACTAAAAAAGCCGAACAGCTGAATTCCTGTTACTCCATTGTCAAACAGCTCCCGCCCAGCCAATGGACATCTGCAAAACCTTGTTATATTATATACTACCTGCCTTTATTGGGTAAATAGGGTTCTATTACCAAATTTCCATCCCGAACATACGCAATTTCGGGATACAGGGCTTTAACCACCTCACCCTCCGGAGGTCTGGCTATTACAGTCCCGATTCGGAGCTGGGTAGGCTGAAGGCTAAATGCCACTACAACGGCTTTATTATTCCCGCCGGCCCCTGCATGGGCCATCCCACGTAAAGTTCCCATTACCACAATGTTGCCCTCGGCAATTATCTCTCCGCCGGGATTCACGTCTCCAATTATGACCACATTCCCCCGATAGCTCACAAGCTGTCCGCTTCGGATGGTACCCCTGACAAATCGGGTTATTCCTTCTTCTATGCCATCAAAAAATTCAACAGGCTCGGGATCAGAATAAACCGTCTTCCCAATATCAAAGGTTATGCTTCCAATATTTATTTCCCGGGAAACCAGCTCGATAATGGCCTGTTGTTCCCCAGCGGTTAATTTCTTGCCGGTAAATGTGAGGTTTATCTCAGAACCTTGAAAAAAACGTTTACCTGCTTCTATTTTTCGTTTTAACGTATCCAGTATATCTTCGCTGCTGTAATCGGAGTCTATATAAATCTTTATTCCATTGCGCACACCCTTGAATACTACCGCATCGTGATTCATCATAATTTCCCCCATAAGCCTTGTTTATTGTCATATCATGCAATATTCGCCAAACTATCCCCAAATTCCTGCATAAATCCACAAAACATTATTGCTTTAATCGATTTACATCATAAACTTTTTCAAAACTTCTCTGGGTGTTCTTTATGCGGTAATATTCCTCTATTATACGGCGCACAATCCAACCCGCATTGCTGGCGGTACGACCATTGGGGATCATGACGGCCACCGCTATTTCGGGTTCTTCATAAGGAGTAAAAGCTACAAACACCGCTGTATTTCTCCTTGAACGCTCCTCGGGATCGGTATGTCCCGATGTCTGTGCGGTTCCGGTTTTTCCTCCCAGAGTTATGCTTGGATCTATATCTGCAAAGTAACTAATGGCCGTACCGGCTCCTCCCCCGGCAACGGACCTGTCATATATTACCTTATGCATAGCCTGGCGGGCAGCATCGATATATTTCTCGTCAGCTCCAACCTCATTCACAACTACCGGCCTGGTTTCGTTTATAATATTTCCTTCAGGAGACACCACCGCTTTGGTTACATGGGCTTCCAACACCTTGCCTCCATTGGCGAGGGCTGCTATATACCTAGCCAGGGCAAGAGGGGTAACCTGCACATATCCCTGGCCTATGCCGGTAATTACGGTCTCCAGGGGATTCCACTTTTTGTACGGTATCAGCACGTTATACTTTATCTTATTTGCCAGATCCGACAGCTTGATCTGCTGCCGCCTCAAAAAGTCTTTATCCCCTTCCTCGTTGAAATACCCCAATTCCTCCCGTATGATCTCCATTATTTCCAAGCCGGGAGTATCGTAGGGCAGATCAGCAAGCCTCTGAATGTGCTGTTCCTGGGTTTCAGGGTCGACACCATCAAAACAACCTGCATCGGTCATATATTTCCTTATCCCGTAAATTATGTTAAAGCGATTGTCGTAGTACTTCCTTTCGGGACCTCCAATGGAAGATTCCACTTCTTCGATCTCTAAGCCCGTATACCCATCCAGACCAAAACGCTTACCCCATTCATTTATCTTCTCAATTCCAAGGCGATCGGCAACTTCATAGAAAAAATAGTCGCATGAGTGCTTTATAGCGTCCATAAAATCCTCGTTTCCATGATATCCGGGCCGGGCCCAGCACCGGGGTCCCTGTCCTTTGCTATACTTGTCATACATATAGGCATCGTAGATCTGCTCATGCAGGCTTATTTTTCCTTCCATCAAACCCGCTATACCAACCAACATCTTGAATACTGAACCGGGAGCAAAACGCTCCTGAAAAGCTACCGACGTCAGGGGCTTACCCTTTCCCTCCAACAATTGTTTGAATTCCTCATTGGATATGGAAGGAATGAATAAATTGAGATCAAAAGACGGATAACTAGCAAGGGCTAATACTTCACCCGTATTAACATCAAGTACAACGGCAGCACCTCTCTCGGCTAGAGGCGCATACTTATCACCGGTGTATGGCGGATCTCCGTTAGCCATTTTCTGTATCTCTTCACCCAAAATGTCCTCGGCTGCCTTTTGAAGCCGGCTGTCCAGCGTAAGGATAACGCTGTTGCCATCCTCCGGCGGCTCTTCTCTCAATACCCGAACTACCTTTCCTGTAGAATTTACTTCCGCCCACATCTTTCCGTGCTTGTCCTTCGTATTTGCGGTTAACCATTTCTCGGCATATTTTTCGATGCCCCGCTTACCAATCCTGTCCACCGACAGATCGTAGCCGGCCTCCTTCAAATCAATGCCCTTTGCTTTGTATTCCTCAATATCCTCCGTACTTATGCTGCCCACATATCCAATAATATGTGCAGCTACTTCTCCCATGGGGTAGTAACGCCCAGTCTCCACCGACACCTGTAAGCCAGGGAGCTGGCTGCTGTATGCTTCGATCTGGGCAACGGTTTTTTGGTTGACATCAGTGGCCACACGTATGGGATTGGGACGATAACGGTTCATATATATATCCAGGCGGATGGAGATCATCCGGCGTGCTACATCATCCGATAAAGCATCGTCGATTTTAAACCTTTCCCTGAGATATTTGAGCATTTCCGGGGCTGAAAGATCGACTTTTATACCCGCATTTTTCTTCCAGCGCTCAAATTCCTTGCGTTGAACTTCAATATCCTTTTCTTCCCATATATAATAAAGCTGACCGTTTTCCCTCATCTTTATCGGGATGTTATCCATCAAACGATCCGTATCACCGTTATCCTCGATAACTCTTATGACGTCATAGATCAGCTGATTCAGTTCCTCGTCCTTTGACGGGATTCTCTCCCTTGCCAGTTCCACCACAAAAAACTGCTTATTCATAGCCATCGGAATACCGTTTCGATCATAGATATTTCCCCGGCTCCCTTTGAGAAGAAGCTCCACCGATTTTCGCTCCATTGACAATGTATAATATGTGTCCCCCATTTTCACCGTAATATAGGCAAGCTGGCCTAATAATATGGTAAATCCTATTACACATATAACTCCAAACAAAAAATAGCGATTTTTTAACAGTTTGAGCATTTGCTGACCCCCTGTACATCCCTACCTCACTGCATGCAAATAGGTATATAACCTAACATCTTATTCTATCATGCAACATATAAATAAAAAAGAGGTATATTTTACCCCTTCTCTGCTCCCACACTTACCCACACCATCTTTACAGCTATATTCATCATGTTACCCAAAAAAAGACCATGCCATCCCCTCTAATCCGTTTACAACTATACCGTCAGGCAACCCAACCGGAAAAGGGGTACAACTGCCGTCAATCCCTCACGGCTAGCTGCCAAAATGCCAGCGTCGATTCATAAACCTGTACCTATACAGCCTTCTCATCAAAAAATATGTCAAAGGCGTTATTAGCAGGGTATACGCTATTTCGGGCAGTATAACCGTCAAAAGCGCTTTATACAGCGATACATCCAGACCGGTAAAAAACAGCTGGATAAACACAAGCAGCTCTCTGAAGAAAACCGTCAGCACAACAAAAAACATACAAACCAACATCTTATCAGCAAATACCTTACCGTAAACCAAACCGACTATGTATCCCGCCAGCATGTACTGAAGCGCATATATCCCGACACCCTGTCCATAAAGAATATCCTGCAGCAAACCACCGAAAAAACCCACAACAGCCGAGGTAGGATTTCCTGCCAGCAATGCAAAGGATACAACCAGGACAGCCAGGGAATCAGGCTGAACACCATATATTTGAATAAACGGAAACAAAGAGGACTGAAGAATAACATTACCCAACAATATCCCGCAAATAACCCAACCCTTCATCTTTTCTATCCTTTACCGTATATTTGTTATACTCGTATTAAGCAAATTTGCCAAGAAACCGGATCAGTCGTCTGTTCTTGCTTTAACAATCAGCACCTCTTCCAAGCGGCGGAAATCTACGGCCGGTTCAATAATGGCAGTCTTGTAAAGATCCCGCTTTGCACGGGTTACTTCTTTGACTTCTCCGATATATATGCCTTTGGGAAGAATGCCGCCCAAACCCGACGTAATTACCTTGTCCCCCTCAACTATCTCCGAATCAAGGGGCAAGTATATCATGCTGCAGGTACCATCCTCAAAACCAAAGAGATTATTCCCTTTCACCACCCCATTATCTCTGGTTCTTTCAATAATCCCGCTTATTGAACTTCTGCCGTCAATTATGGCCTGCACTTTGGCCCAATCCGGCCCGACCTCTATAATGCGTCCTACCAGCCCCTGTTCGGTTACCACCGCCATGTTAACAGCTATGCCGTCATTCTTACCCTTATCAATTGTAAAAACATCAAACCAATTTCCCGGATCCTTCCCCGTAATTCTGGCGCCGGTAACCACAAACTCCTCCCTTTCGGTGGCAAAATCCAGGAGCTTTCTTAGCCGCTGATTCTGCTTTTCCAATTCATTCATTCGAATCAATTCCTTCTCCAGATAAGCCACCCGTTCTTTTAGTTGCTGGTAGTTAGCCAAAAGCTCGCGCCTTTCCTTTATATCCAAGATGGAATTATAGACGTATGAAGTAGCGCCATATATTATCTTTTGGATGGGGGATATAATATCCCCCACTATTCCCTCAACAATGCCCATGTTTCCATCATTCCGTGAGGTAAATACAGCAGCAATAATCAAAAGAATAGATACAATTACAATTATTACCAACGGGCGATTCCGAAAAAAACGAAACAAAGCCATAGCTATCCTATCCTATATTCTTAGATGAGATGGTCACTCTCTTTAAAGTCTCCAATTCTTCCAATACCTTTCCGGTGCCCTGCGCCACACTATCCAGGGGCGACTCAGCAATATGAACGGGCATACCGGTTTCCTGTGCAATCAGTTTATCAATTCCATCGAGAAGGGCCCCGCCGCCTGTGAGCATTATACCCTTGTCCATAATATCGGCAGCAAGCTCGGGAGGGGTTCTTTCCAAAGTGAGCTTTATGGCTTCCACTATCTGACTTACAGGTTCCTTTAAAGCTTCGAGTATCTCCGACGATGTAACGGTAAGGGTTTTTGGGAGACCTGTTATCAAGTCCCTTCCACGGACATCAATGGATTCCTCCTCTTCCTTGGGATACGCTGAACCTACCTTTATCTTTATCTCTTCGGCCGTGCGTTCACCTATCATCAGATTGTACTCTTTCTTAATATAGTAGATGAGCGCATCATCCAATTTATTTCCGCCAATTCTTAAAGATCGGCTGGTAACAATTCCTCCCAGCGAAATAACGGCTACCTCGCTTGTGCCCCCTCCGATATCAACAATCATGCTCCCTGTAGGCTCATGAACAGGCAGTCCGGCACCAATGGCTGCAGCCATTGGCTCTTCAATCAGATAGGCCTCCCTGGCTCCAGCCTGCCTGGCAGCTTCATATACAGCCCGCTTCTCCACCTCGGTAACACCGGAGGGTACGGATATTACCACCCGGGGATGGAGCATAATCGTTCTTCTTATGGCTCTTCTTATAAAATATTTCAGCATCTCCTGGGTAACATCAAAATCGGCTATTACACCATCTCTCATAGGCCTGATGGCAATGATGTTACCCGGAGTTCTCCCAATCATCCTTTTGGCTTCCTCGCCAACAGCCAATACCTGCTTGGTATCACTTCTGATGGCAACCACTGAAGGTTCACGAATAACAATTCCTTTTCCACGGATATGTACCAGCGTATTAGCCGTTCCCAAATCGATACCCAAATCCTTGCTAAATATATTGAATGCTCCCATTGTATTTCTTGCTCCTTCCAAAATATTTCTTTGATCCTCTATAATTATTTCCACTTATTAGCCTTTTGATAACACTCCATCAGAGCAAAACTGCCCACCAACAATCTTCTGCATTCCCATCTGTTTAAGCATCATCCAAAGCCGGTGAAGCGGAAGCCCTACAACGTTATAGTAGCATCCTTCTATTCTTTTCACCAATATTCCTCCTAAACCCTGGATGGCATAGGCACCGGCTTTATCCATAGGTTCTTGTGTAGAAATATACCATTTAATTTCCTGCGGCGTTAAAGAGGCAAACTCAACCTGAGTTATCTCATAGTCGGTCAGATATCTGTGATTTCGTGTATCTATAATAGCCAGTCCCGTTATCACTTGGTGGACCTGACCCTGCAGCTCGCAAAGCATTAAATATGCTTCATCCGCGTCTTTCGGTTTCCCCAGTATCTTATCCTGCTTGATCACTATTGTATCAGCGCCAATCACCAAAGCCGATTCCTGTATTTTGTCTGCAACATCCCTTGCCTTTCGAAGGGCTAATTCTACTGCAATCTCAACGTGAGATCGGCCGGGGAGAAACACTTCTTCGCAATTGCTGGGAATGACCTCAAATTGTATGCCCATCCGGGCCATAAGCTCTTTTCGTCTGGGTGAGGATGAAGCCAGTATTATTCGCATTTTACGATCTTAAATAGAATAAAATTCCCAGAAGCACTCCCAGCACAGTGCCGAAGTTAATCGTTATCGTGATTCCCAAAGCAAGACTTATAACGACCAGATCAATGGACCACGGAGCGTCTTTGGTACCAATCTGGAAAGATTGTTTAAATATGGGAGCCTCAAAATACTGAGCCAATATATTACCTATCACGCTCCCAATGATAATTCCTGCAAAGATGAATAGAAACAGAGTCCAGGCGCTCCTTGAACTTCCCCTTCTCATGTTATACAACTCCTTCTAAAGTGTAGAATAACAACCTCACTTAAATTTAGTATAACATCTCCATATATGATTACAAGATATAAATAATATTTATTTTGTTCTACAAAATTCCATTCTATCATTGACCAGCCTATTTAATCTTTGCCATTAATTCAGACGTTGCTCAATTAGCCTTGCCAATCTGGCAGCGCATTCCTCTATCTCCCTTTGTTCCGCTCCCTCGATCATTACACGGATCAATGGTTCGGTTCCTGACGGACGTATGAGCACCCTGCCCTCATGGTTGAACATCTCTTCAATGCGTTTTATTTCTTCCATAATAACCGGATCTTCAGTATATCTGTCCTTCTTTGCAGGATCAACCTTGGCATTTATCAGCACCTGGGGAAACCTGGGCATAATGGAGGCTAATTCGGATAATTTTCTGGCTTCCCTTCTAATTACCGATAACAACTGCAAGGCTGTTAAAAGTCCATCACCGGTGGTCCCGTGATCCAAGAATATTATGTGCCCCGATTGTTCACCTCCAAAGCTATACCCGTTTTTGAGCATTTCCTCAAGGACGTACCTGTCACCTACTTTGGTCCGAACGAGGTTACAACCTGCCTTTTTCAGGGCAATATCAACGCCGATATTGCTCATAACCGTTCCTACCACGGTATCCCTTTTCAACATTCCCCTTCTTTTCATGTCCAATCCGCATATCACCATGATCTGATCCCCATCCACAAGCTTGCCAGTTTCATCCACCGCTATCAATCTGTCAGCATCCCCATCAAAGGCTAAACCTACATCAGCCTCAATCTCCAGCACAAACCTCTGAAGCTTTTCAGGATGGGTAGAACCGCATGTTTCGTTAATATTATTGCCATCCGGTGTATTATGGATTGCTTGCACCTCTGCGCCCAGCTGGGAAAAAACCAGGGGAGCAACCTTGTATGCAGCACCGTTTGCACAGTCCAGAGCTATCTTTAATCCGTTAAGATCAACGTTTATTGTACTCTTCAGAAAGCTGATATAATCCTGAATGGCATTAGGCACGCATACCTTTCGTCCTATTCCGGCACCGATAGGTGCGGGAATCTCGGCAGCAATCTTGCCGCTAATAACAGCCTCTATTTCGTCCTCAATCTCGTCGGGAAGCTTATAACCGTTGCTGTCAAAAAACTTTATACCGTTATATTCCATTGGGTTGTGGGAAGCAGATATTACAACACCGGCATCAACACCATAATGACGGGTAAGATAAGCTACCGCCGGAGTGGTTATCACACCGGCAATCAGAGCCTCGCCACCAGCACAGCATATTCCGGCCACCAAGGCTGATTCCAGCATATCTCCTGATGCCCTTGTGTCCTTACCAATTAATATCCTTGGCCTGCTCTTGCCCTTTGACAATATGTAAGCTCCTGCCTTCCCAAGGTTAAAAGCCAATTCAAAGCTTAAATCCTTGTTGGCAATTCCTCTTACTCCGTCAGTTCCAAACATCCTTGACATATTTTATTACCTCCTGCCGGTTATATTATGCAAACTCTTCCATTATATATCTTTGGGCGGATATCGAAGCAACAGCGCCGTCGGCTGCGGCCGTTATGATCTGCCACAATGGCTTTTGGCGCAAATCCCCGGCAACAAAAACTCCGGGTATATTGGTGGCCATATTTTCATCGGCTATCACAAAACCTATTTCATTCGTGGTTATCTTGCCCCGGATTAATTCGCTGTTGGGCTGTATGCCGATTGCAACGAATAAGCCGTCTACCTTCAAATCCCTTTTAGTACCGTCCTTTACATTTCTAAGAAGTAAACCCTCTACCTCCTGTTCTCCCAGTATCTCGTCAACCACCGTATTCCATAACACCTCAATTTTTGGGTTCTGAAACATCCTGTTCTGCAATATCTTCGAAGCCCTAAGGGCATCACGTCTATGAATAAGGTAAACCTTCCTGGCGTGTTGCGCCAAAAAAACAGCATCCTCAACAGCGGTATCGCCACCACCTACAATTGCCACATCTTTTTCCTTATAAAAAGCTCCATCGCAGGTAGCGCAATAGGATACACCCCTTCCGCGGAATAGTTCCTCCTTCTCCAGGCCGAGCATCTTAGGTTGGGCCCCCATACACAGTATAAGGGCTTTGGCCTGGTATTCCCCACCAGTGGTTACAACCGTTTTGATCTTATCATCAAGCTTTAGCTCTATTACCTCATCATACAGTATCTCCAGCCCAAACTTGCGAGCATGGGCTTCCAGCTTCATAGCAAGTTCTGGCCCGCCAATGGGCTCATCAAAGCCTGGATAGTTCTCCACCATATATGTAGTAGCTATCTGTCCCCCTGAAAACATCTTTTCAATGAGCAGTGTATCCATCCCGCCTCTCTTGGCGTACAGCCCTGCCGTAAGACCGGCAACTCGTCCTCCTACAATTATTATATCCTTAAGCATGACAGCAACACCTCCCAGGATTTGTCTAAACATTTTTGATATCTGCATACGTATCTTAGCTGCACATCGACCCGGTTTCCTGTACTGCCGTTCTGCGCCCTTTGCCTACACACAGTAAACCATCTGTACAGGGTACAATCTTTTTATCCTTCTTTTCTGCAAAACTCCTATTATTACTTCGTCCAACAGATATTAACAGAAATATTATACCCCAAAACCATTTCAATGTGAACAATCTTTGACCGAAGAAACCCTCATCCTTTTCAATAGTAGCAAGCCCAGAATGAGCAAAACCGGGAATATTATAGCCAAGCCCAGCCCGGCTTTTAGGTTGTCATTAAATTTTTCGGCAACAAAGCCAACAAGCGTAGGACCTGCAGAGCAACCCAAATCCCCGGCCAGGGCCAGGAAAGCAAACATGGCGGTCCCCCCCCGCGGACAGTTTTCAGCAGCAAGGCTGAATGTTCCTGGCCACATAATACCTACCGCCGCACCGCATAAACCACACCCTATAAATGCAAGCGCCGGGTAGGGAGATAAGGCGGCAAGCAAATAGCTGGCAATACAGAGACCGCTGCTGACCATCATAAATACCTTCAGGTTAACCTTTTCGCTTAAGCCAGAATATAATATGCGGGAGCAGCCCATAAGTATCGCAAACATGCATGGTCCCGCAAGATCTCCTATCGTTTTGGACACCTTAAGTCCGGCTTCAGCAAAAGCAGATGCCCACTGGCTCATGGCCTGTTCCGAGGCGCCCGAGCATATCATTAAAAGTACAAATATCCAGAACATCTTTGTCAACAGCAGCTGCCTTACAGGCATACTTTCACCATCTTCATTAAGCATTGCAATCGGAACCTGAGAATAATAGAAGGCATTGAACAGGGGAACGGCAGCCCAGATAAATGCAAGAATTCTCCAGTTTTCAATCCCGAAAACAACAAAAAACAATGTAGAACACAAAATTACCAAAACATGCCCCCAGCAATAAAAGGAATGAAGCAGACTCATTACAGCCGGCTTATTTTCCGTGGGACACGCTTCAACTATCGGGCTGACCAATACTTCAATCAAACCGCCACCTATTGCATACAAGGAGATGGCCAGCAACAAGCCATTATATGGATTGGCAAACAGTCCGGGAAATACCGCCAAACCCATAATTCCGGTGGCAGAAGCAATATGGGCTATTACAATGGACACCTTATATCCTATTCTGTCAACAAATCTGGCTGACAGCAGATCGACTACCAGCTGCATACCAAAATTTATCGTTACCAGCAAGGTGATCTTGCCCAGAGGTATGTTATAAGTATTCTGAAATGTCAAAAATAGTAGCGGTGCAAAATTGTTTATAATCGCCTGGGTTATATAACCTATGTAGCTTGCTATAAGCGTATGTTTATAGTTATTTCTGATACTCATATGGCACATCCCAAACCTCCATTTTTCTAACAATCGCTCTTATTATATCACCAATCCCATATAATTGCTATCGGGAGACATCGAAATTGGATAAATACGAGTACCCGACTTTTATATAATAAAAAAACCGCCAAAAGGAATTTTCCCCCTGACGGTTGGCAATTGCGATAAGTAAACTTTGTAAGTTTGAACAAACTCGTGTGTAAATAAACAAAAAACTCTACCTCTTGGAAAATTGCGGAGCTCTTCTTGCGCCTTTCAAGCCATATTTTTTTCTTTCCTTCATTCTTGGATCCCGTGTTAAGAAGCCTGCTTTTTTGAGTAAGGGCCGAAGTCCTTCATCAGCCTTCAACAACGCCCTGGCTATACCATGGCGGATAGCACCGGCCTGTCCGCTGTACCCACCACCCTTAACATTTGCGACCACATCAAACTTACCCATCGTTTCGGTAAGCTCCAGGGGCTGCCTGACCGTTACTTTCAAAGTCTCCAGACCAAAATAATCATCCATATCCCTTCCGTTGATGATCACTCTTCCTTCACCAGGAATAAGCCTTACCCTGGCAATGGCCTTTTTCCTTCTTCCGGTTCCATAGTACTGTACCTGTGCCAAAATATACCCCTCCTTTCCTGTGGCCTTTATTACAGCTCAAGCCGTTCGGGCTTCTGAGCTTGATGCTTATGAGTGGGCCCAGCATACACGCGCAGCTTTTTAAGCATCTTGCGCCCCAATCTGTTTTTTGGCAGCATGCCCTTCACCGCTTTATATATAACAAAATCAGGCTTCCTGGCTATCAACTCCCTGTAGGGAGTCTCCTTAAACCCACCGGGATACTGAGAATGTCGGCGATACATCTTCTGATCCAGTTTCTTACCGGTCAGCTGCACTTTCTCAGCATTTACCACAATCACAAAATCACCGGTATCAACATGGGGAGTATATATGGGTTTATGCTTTCCCCTCAATATTTTAGCTATTTCTGACGCCAACCTCCCAAGAGGTTTGCCGCTTGCATCTACAACATACCATTTTCTAGCAACTGCGTTTGGCTTAGCTACATAGGTCTTCATGCCGTTTCCTCCTGTTATTTCACAATATTATCGTACCAGTATTCACAACCGAACATAAAAAAAGACTGCTTTCCGTTAAATCAGGTATACTTTCATTCTGTTCCGATGATCCGGGGCCAGTGGATCTCATTAAACCAAATTATATTGTAACGCAAGCCTGACAAGGTGTCAAGGGAGTTTTTAGCCATTTCATCGCTTTTCCCGCACTTTTATTTGTCCATTGCATCCCCGCCTGATTGACATGTTCAGAAAACCCTACCTGTTTTTTATACTATTTATCAAAGTTTTCCAACAGCTCGATCAACACCTTAAGCTGCTTGGCAGTATCTATATATGCATATCTTCCTCCGTCGTAATCGCCCCGCTGAATCAATGGCATGCCGTTCTGCTCCATTGCCCTGATCTTTCCGTCCATATCCTTTATAACAAAGGCAATGTGGTGAACCCCTTCGCCATGCTTATCCAGAAACTCCCTCCATGTACTCGGATTTTCATCAGGTTCTATCAACTCCAATTGCAGCGAACCCATGTCGAAAAAAGCCAGTTTGGCCCTGGCATCGCTGGGTTTGCCGTAAAGCTCGGTATGAGCCTTATCATATCCGGCCGTCCAGAACCACCGGGGTTTCTCTACCCCTAAAAAATCGGCATAAGCCTGCGAAACGGCATCAATATCTCGAACAACAATTCCGATTTGAGTAATAACCCTGGTACCCAGCAAACCTTTTCCGCTCATCTTTATCCTCCTTACCATTTTATCTATATTACAGCTTTGCTTCAGGTTTTATCCTGTGAAAGGCTGCAATATTCTCCATAGATCTTCAATAATGCCGACAAGCTTAATAATTCCTATAATAAACCCGTTCCAGACACAGCCCGTGGGGCGGAGCGGTCGGTCCCGCATTTTCCCGTTCTCCCGATTCCAATATGCTCTTCATATCGGCAGGCTCCATTTTATGCCTCCCAATCTCAATAAAGGTTCCCACAAGTATGCGTACCATATTATATAAAAAACCATTTCCCTTTATGTAAAAATACAAACAGCAAGGCGGCTCCAGCTTCCAACAGGCCTCATAAACGGTGCGAACGGTATCTTTTACGCCGCTACCAGCACTCTGAAAGGCTTTAAAATCATGGGTGCCTATTATATACCTGGCAGCTTCATTCATTGCATCCGCGTCAAGAATATCAACTATATGGTAATAATAGTTCCTGCCAATGGCCGGGGCATGGGGACGCATAAATATCGAATACTTATAACGCTTTGCCACGGCGCTATACCTGGCATGGAAATCCATTGGAACTTCCCGGGAATGAAGTATGCGTATATCCGGAGGGAGCAAGGCGTTTATAGCGTAGCTGAACCTATCAGGCGGAATTGAAGACTTGGTAAAAAAGTTTGCCACCTGGCCTTTTGCATGCACTCCGCTGTCAGTCCGACCTGAACCGATCAGTGTAGTATCTTCACCGGTCAGCTTGAATAAAGCCTCCTCCAGCACCTGTTGTATCGAAAGAGCATTGGCCTGTCGCTGCCAGCCGTTGTAGTTGGTGCCGTCATATTCTATCAGCAATTTGATATTTTTCATGACCAGCAAACGCTCTCCATTCCTTTCTTTGCTCCCCAAATTATCCTTATAACAAATATGCTAGAGATAGCTATTAAGCAATATACCCAGCACCAACAATGCTGACACGGCAAGGGCTATATAATCCCGACCGGCGGTTTTTAGCGTTTTCATCCTGGTACGGTTTTCTCCCCCGCGGTAACATCGGGATTCCATTGCCATGGCCAGTTCATCGGCCCGTCTAAAGGCACTTATGAACAGGGGTACCAAAAGGGGCACGAGAGCTCTTGCCCGCTGAAATAAATTGCCACTTTCAAAATCAGCGCCCCTGGCCATTTGGGCTTTCATTATCTTGTCGGTCTCCTCCAGAAGGGTAGGTATAAACCTTAAGGCAATGGTCATCATCATTGCCAGTTCATGGACCGGAAAACGGAGGACCTTCAGTGGCTGTAACAGATGTTCTATACCGTCCGTCAAAGCTATGGGAGATGTGGTTAAGGTCAACAGGGATGTGCCGGCCACCAGAAAGATCAAACGCAAGGCCATAAAAATCCCCTGTAACAGGCCTTCCCGGGTCAGGGTAAGAAACCAGAATTTGAAGATAACCCTTTCACCCGACGTAAAGAAGATATTTATAAAAAAAGTCAACGCTATTATAAACAGCAGGGGCTTTAAACCTTTGAGCATATATCTGACCGGGACACCCGAAAGGGCAACAGCCAATGACATATAGGCCAATATCATTGCATAGCCGATAAAGCTCTTTACAAAGAATATAATGACAATGAATACAAACGTAATAACTATCTTAACCCGTGGATCCAGCCTATGGATGGATGATTGCCCGGGGAAAAACTGTCCTATTGTAATATCCCTAAGCATTTCTTCTCCCCCTTATCTTTTCCAGAATGGCCGCAGCTGCTTGTTCCACTGTATATATGTTTTCAGGCAAATCCATTCCCCGCTTCCTTAATCCCCTTATAACATGAGTTATCTGCGGAATGCCCAAGCCCATGTCATACAGCTCATCAACATGGGAAAAGACCTCTTCCGGCTTTCCAATCAAAGCAATACGATTTTTATTCATAACTATAATCCGATCAACCAGTTTAGCAATATCCTCCATGCTGTGGGAAACCAGGATAATGGTCATACCCCGTTCTTTATGCAAATCCTTTATCTGGCCGAGGATTTCATCCCTTCCCCTGGGATCCAGGCCGGCGGTGGGTTCATCCAAAATGAGAACCTTGGGCTTCATTGCCAGGACACCTGCTATTGCAACTCGCCTTCTCTGCCCGCCGCTGATTTCAAAGGGGGATCGATCTTTTAAGAATTCATAGTCCAGACCTACCAGCTCCATAGCTTCCCTGACTCGCTTTTCCACTTCATCATCGGGAAGGTTCAAATTCTTCGGACCAAAAGCAATGTCAAGATACACGGTTTCTTCAAACAGCTGATGTTCCGGGTACTGAAACACCAAGCCCACATGCTGTCGCAGCCATTTGGGAGATTTTGTTTTTGCCGTAATGTCCACACCATCCACAATAATCCTGCCTTTTGTTGGCTTCAAAAGACCGTTAAGATGCTGAACCAGCGTGGATTTTCCGGAACCGGTATGGCCTATCAAGCCGACAAATTCTCCATCCTGTATTTCAAAGCTGACGTCATCCAGAGCAACTGCTTCAAAAGGACTTCCTTCCATATATATATGGGTCAGATTCTCAACTATAATTGGCATATGGCATCCACCATCTCTTCCACTTTAAGTAAATTGAGAGGAATGTCCAATCCCTCTGCCCTGAGTCTGTACGCCAGCTCGGTAACCTGCGGCACATCCAGCCCTATCTCTTTTAAAACCTCCACCTTGGAAAACACATCCTCCGGTGTCCCCTGCAGCACTATTCTTCCCTGCTCCATTACTATAACCTTATCGGCATCCACCGCTTCTTCCATGTAATGGGTTATGTGAACCACCGTAATTCCTTCATGTTTGTTAAGGTATTTTATGGTTTCAATTACTTCCCTTCTTCCCGACGGATCCAACATAGCCGTCGGTTCATCCAGCACGATAATTTCAGGCTTCATGGCAATAATGCCGGCTATAGCAACCCTTTGCTTCTGTCCCCCCGATAAATAATGGGGGGCGGAATGGGCATATTTATCCATGCCTACGGTTTTTAATGCTTCATCCACCCTTTTTCGTATCTCCTCAGGAGGCAACCCGAGATTCTCGGGGCCGAAGGCCACATCTTCCTCTACAATTGTTGCAACTATCTGATTATCTGGATTTTGAAAGACCATTCCTGCTGTTTGGCGAATATCCCATAGCTTATCCTGATCTCTCGTATCCATGCCTTTTATATATACAATACCTTTGCTGGGTTTTAACAATGCATTCAGATGCTTTGCCAGGGTAGATTTTCCTGAACCATTATGACCGATGATTACTATGAACTCGCCTTTCTTCACATCCAGGGTAACTCCATTTAGCGCCGCTATCTCCTGGCCTTCATGGCTCAAATAGTCAAAGTGAACGTCGTTTACTTGTATCATCAAATCCATACTAATCTCCTTTATTGGCCTTTGTATATGATCTTTCATAATATAATATCACAATGGCTGATCAATAGGAATAATCCTCAAAAAAAATTATGGATTAAGCTTATCACTTAATCCAATCAAGAATTTCATTCAACCAGTTCCAGCAACACCTCTTCGGCGCCATCTCCCCTTCTTGGTCCTAGCTTGACAATCCTGGTATATCCACCCACGCAATTCTTTTCTTCATTCCTCTTTCTGTATTTTGGTCCGTAATCGTTAAACAGCTTTTCGATCAGCGGATGCTTTACCTCTCGATTGCGCTCCTTGTACTCACTCTTGGACTCATCTCTCCTCTTGGGCTCCCGCAGATCATACAGATATGCCATCATCTTTCGTCTGGCATTCAACTTGGAAGGAGTATCATTGGTAACCTCTATTGTAACCGTTTGCCCTTTTTCATTATTGACTTCCTTCTGTACCTTAACCGATTTATCATATTCATTAACGGCCAGCGTAATCAGCTTTTCCGCAATGCGCCTTACTTCTTTGGCCCTTGCTTCGGTGGTAACGATCTTACCATGCCACAAAAGTGCAGAGACTTGATTGCGAAGCAACGCCCGTCTTTGATCACCGGCCCTGCCCAGTTTTCTGCGTCTAGCCATTATATCGCCTCCTTGATACTATTGATCTTTCATATTTGCTCAATCTTCGCTTTTTTTCAAGCTTAATCCGAGAGCAGCAAGCTTTTGCTGCACTTCTTCCAGGGACTTCTTACCCAGGTTTCGTACCTTCATCATATCCTCAGGAGTTCTCTGGATCAGTTCATCCACCGTATTTATACCGGCTCGCTTCAGACAGTTATATGAACGCACCGACAGATCCAGCTCTTCAATGGTCATTTCAAGCACTTTCTCTTTCTTATCCTCTTCCTTCTCAACCATTATCTCTACATCATTTACATGTTCGGTTAAATTAATAAACAACATCAAATGCTCGCTCAAAATTTTTGCAGCCAAACTTGTTGCCTCATCGGGCTTAAGCGCCCCGTTTGTCCAAACCTCAAGGGTAAGCTTGTCATAATCCGTGATCTGTCCTACACGAGTATCCTCTACGGTATAATTCACCTTACGTATAGGTGTAAATATGGAATCAACCGGAATAACTCCAATTGGCTGGCTCGGCTGTTTGTTCCTCTCGGCCGGTACATAGCCCCTGCCCTTTTCCACGGTCATTTCCATATACAGCCTGGCATCATCGTTCAGGGTTGCAATATGCAGATCAGGGTTCAGTATATCTATATCGGGATCGGCTACAATATCGGCAGCGGTTATCTCGCCGGCGCCTTGGGCATTAATGGTCATTACCCGGGGTTTATCTCCGTCCATCCTAATGCACAGCTCTTTCAGGTTGAGTATTATCTCCACCAGATCCTCTTTCACCCCTGGTATTACCGAGAATTCATGGAGAGCTCCATCTACCTTGATCGAAGTTACAGCAGCTCCGGGTAAGGAGGATAACAGCACCCTTCTCAATGAATTCCCCAAAGTAATGCCGAATCCCCTCTCCAGAGGTTCTATCACAAATTTCCCGTACCGGTTGTCTTTGCTCATCTCCACTATCTCGATTTTAGGCTTTTCAATTTCTAACATACGGACAAACCCTCCTCATAATATTATTGAACACACATCTATTACGAGGGCGATATTCGGATATTTCATTCCATTACTTGGAATAAAGCTCAACAATTAAATGCTCCTGTATCGGTACATCGATCTCTTCGCGCGTTGGGAATGCATTGACCGTACCTTCCAGCTTATCGTAATCAACCTGTAACCATGGAACTATCGTACCGGCAGGCCCATGTTCCTTGAGAGCTTTGAAATGCTCCATCTTCGAAGCGCTCTTTTCGGCAACAGCAATGGTATCGCCTATGCTAACAAGATACGAGGGAATGTTAACCCTTTTTCCGTTTACAGTAATATGCCCATGGTTAACCAGTTGACGCGCCTGAGCTCGAGAGCTGGCCAAACCCATACGATATACCACATTGTCCAACCTTCTCTCCAACAAAACTAAAAGGTTTTCACCGGTAACCCCCTTCATGCGTTCGGCCATCTCAAAGTATCTTTCAAACTGCCGTTCAAGAACACCGTACAATCTTCTGGCCTTTTGCTTTTCTCTAAGCTGTAGACCATACTCTGAAAGCTTTCTTCTGTTCCTGCCGTGCTGTCCCGGAGCAAATTGTCTTCGTGCAATAGCACATTTATCTGAATAACAGCGATCTCCTTTAAGATACAGCTTTATACCCTCTCGTCTGCAAAGTCGACATACCGAACCTGTATATCTCGCCATTAGATTTTAACACCTCCAAATATTTGAATAATCTATACCCTTCTACGTTTGGGCGGCCGACAACCATTGTGAGGTATCGGAGTAACGTCCTTTATAAGGCTTACTTCCAAACCTGCCGCCTGTAACGAACGAATAGCGGCTTCCCGCCCGGCACCGGGACCCTTTACGTAAACCTCAACCGATTTCATGCCATGCTCCATAGCAGCTTTAGCAGCTGTTTCCGCTGCCATCTGAGCCGCAAAAGGAGTGCTCTTTCTTGAACCTCTAAAGCCAAGCGCACCAGCACTGGACCAGGATATTGCATTACCGTTAACATCTGTTATAGTAACGATAGTATTGTTAAAAGTGGAACGGATATGTGCAGCACCATGCTCTATATTCTTTTTTTCACGTCGTCTTTTTGCTCGTCGAACCTGCTTTGCCATTCATGTCCCTCCCTATTTCTTCTTTTTGATACCCACAGGCCGCCTAGGCCCTTTTCGCGTTCTTGCGTTTTGTTTTGTACTCTGCCCTCGAACCGGCAGTCCTCGCCTGTGCCGAATTCCCCTGTAACAGCCTATCTCCATCAAACGTTTGATGTTGAGGCCAACTTCCCTGCGAAGATCACCTTCAACCTTGACGTTTTTATCGATATAGTCCCTTAATTTTGCAACCTCAGCTTCGGTCAAATCCTTGATCCTTGTATCCGGATTGATACCGGTTGCAGCTAAAATTTCATTTGCCTTAGCTCTTCCGATACCATAGATATAGGTCAAACCAATTTCCACTCGCTTTTCACGAGGAAGATCAATACCGGCAATACGTGCCATTTTCACACCTCCATGCTTATATTCCCATTATTCCAATTTTTCTCATATTTCAAACTTCCGCTTTATCCTTGTTTTTGCTTGTGTCTGGGATTCTCACAAATAACCATTATCTTGCCTTTTCTTCTTATTATTTTGCACTTTTCGCATATAGCCTTAACTGACGGCCGTACCTTCATACAGCATCCCTCCTTGCTATTTAACACGCCATGTAATCCGGCCACGAGTCAAATCATACGGTGACAGCTCCACAGTTACCTTATCTCCAGGTAAAATCCGAATGTAATTCATACGAAGTTTCCCGGAAATATGCGCCAAAATCCTGTGTCCGTTCTCCAGTTCTACCTGAAACATGGCATTGGGTAACGCCTCAACAACAGTACCCTCAACCTCAATTACATCTTCCCTGGCCAAACAGTTCACCCCTCCTATTCATATCCCATCATTTCCAGGCATTTTCGTATCTCAGCGTCAAAAATCCGTTTACCCTCAATAATTTTATCTCTCAAATTATATATCATATCCGGCTTAGCTTCCAGATGTTTAATCTTTTTTTTCTTCGGTTTATCAATAGATCTGGTCCTTCCGTTGGCTATTAAAACGTACTCATGATCTATCCGTCCTACCACTACAAAGAATTTACCTTTGTCCCTCCCCGCTTTGGCTTTTACAACCCTTCCCAGTTGGAATTCATCGCTATAACCCATAACACACACCTACGCTTCCTCCGTTAATATTATGGGTTCACCGTCAGTGATAGCTATAGTGTGTTCAAAATGAGCCGATAAACTACCATCCTGCGTTACAACGGTCCATCCGTCATCCAATATAACCACCTGATCGGTGCCCTCGTTTATCATTGGCTCAATTGCCAATGTCATGCCAGGGCGCAATCGAACACCCTTCCCAGGAGGGCCATAATTGGGTATTTGAGGATCCTCATGCATATTTTGTCCTATACCGTGCCCAACAAAAGCTTTGACCACCGAATAGCCGTTCTTTTCAACGTAATCTCCTATTGCATGGGATATGTCAAATAGGCGGCATCCCGGCCTGGCATATTTTAAGCCGGCAAAGAAGGCCTCCTCGGTAACTTCTATCAAGCGCTGAGCTCGAGGATGAACATCGCCGACCGGATAGGTCCTTGCTGCGTCACCATGATATCCGTTATACATGACCCCTATATCAACGCTGATAATATCACCGTTCTTAAGCGGAATCGGACCGGGAATGCCATGAATCACCTGTTCATTTATTGAGGTACATATACTTGCCGGGAAACCGTTATACCCTTTAAATGAAGGAATGGCATTATGGCTGTATATATACTCCTCAACAAGCCTGTTCAGCTCCATAGTGGTTATCCCAACCCTGATGCTCCTGGCAACCAGCGCATGGGCTCCGGCCACTATCCTCCCGGCCATTCTCATTATTTCCAGTTCGGCCTTTGATTTTATTATTATCATGATGCACAACCCTTTATTTTAAGAATCCCCTGTAATGCCGCATGAGCATCTGAGCCTCCAGCTGTTTGACCGATTCAAGGGCCACACCAACCACAATCAACACAGCCGTACCGCCAAAATACATCGGTATTCCCGATGCACCCGATGCAGCTATGGGAACAATAGCCACTGTCGCAAGGAACAGCGCGCCAACCAGGGTCATACGGTTTGATATACGCATCAAGTATTCTGCAGTAGGCCTTCCCGGCCTGATGCCCTGTACAAAGCCACCGTACTGCTTCAGATTATTTGCAACCTCAATAGGATTAAATGATATCTGCGTATAGAAAAAGGTAAAGAATATAATAAACAGAGCGTATAATACCCCGTAAAGAGCGCTTCGCTGATCAAAATACTTATCTACCCAGACATAGAAACCGGATGCGGGGAAAAATTGAGCAATAATCTGTGGCAATGAAAGTATGGACACCGCGAATATGATCGGCAACACCCCGGAGGAATTAACCTTTATAGGAATATGGGTTGACTGTCCTCCGTATACCCTGCGGCCTACCACTCGCTTTGAATACTGTACCGGTATCCTCCGTTCACCCGAATCCACGAATATCACGCCGGCTATCATTAGGATGGCAAACACTATAATAACTGGTATATTCCATGGACTCATGGTCTTTGTTACAAAAGCAAGCTGCCATAAGGACGCAATGGCAATCGGAAGCCTGGAGATTATGCTGGTAAATATAATAAGCGATATACCGTTACCTATTCCCTTATCAGTAATCTGTTCCCCCAGCCACATCAGGAAAGCGGTGCCTGCAGTCAATGTCAAAGCCACTACAAAATATCCCCAGACAGTCTTATTCTGTAAAGCCCCCTGAGCAAGACCATAGGTAAAACCGATTGCCTGTATAAAGGCAAGTATTACGGTTAAATAACGGGAATACTGGGCGATTTTCTTTCGGCCCTCTTCTCCTTCCTTAGCCAGCTGCTCAAGCCTGGGGATAGCCACCGTTAGAAGATTCATGATGATTGATGCATTGATATAAGGGGTTATACCCATTGCAAGCACGGTAAAATTACCAAACGCACCTCCGGAAATAATATCCAGCAGTCCCAACAAAGTGTTCCCGCTCACCAAATCTCTCATGTAGCTGCTGTCAATGCCGGGAACTGGAATAAAAGTCCCTACCCTGTAAACCAGAAGCATCAAAAGCGTATATATTATTTTTTTTCTCAGATCCTCTATCTTCCAGGCGTTTTTGAAGGTGTTTAACACTTTATATCACCTCTGCCTTTCCCCCAACGGCTTCAATTTTTTCCCTGGCTGACTTGCTAAACCTATGTGCCTTAACCGTGAGGTTCTTTGTCAGTTCGCCGTCACCTAATATTTTAACACCATCGTTGATCTTCTTAATAACACCTTTTTCTTTTAAAAGTTCAGGGGTAATAACCGTACCAGGCTCAAATATCTCCAGCTCACCAACATTTACTATGGTGAACTCCTTGGAAAAGATATTGGTAAATCCCCTCTTTGGAATACGCCTGCTCAAAGGCATCTGTCCACCTTCAAAGCCTGGACGTACTCCTCCGCCGCTCCTGGCCTTTTGTCCCTTATGTCCTCGCCCCGCTGTTTTGCCAAGCCCGGAACCGATCCCTCTTCCCTTTCGCTTAGGCTCAGTTTTAGCGCCCTCAGGAGCTCTCAGCTCATGTAACTTCACCTGATACACCTCCTTTATTCCTCGATTTCTTCAACATTCACCAGATGTTGCACTTTTTTTATCATTCCGCGTATCGACGGGGTATCTTCATGGATCTTTTGACTTCCTATTTTCTTCAGGCCCAGAGCCTCCATGGTTGCGATTTGATTATATCTACAGCCAATAGTGCTGCGAACCTGCGTTATCTTTAATTTGGCCATCAGTCGCTTACCCCCTTAACCTAAGATCTCTTCTACTTTTTTCCCACGAAGTCTGGCCACTTCCTCAGCAGTCCTCAACTTTGAAAGGCCGTCCATTACAGCATAGACCATGTTAATGGGATTATTTGAGCCTATCGACTTAGTCAAGATGTCCCGAATACCGGCAAGTTCCAGAACAGCACGTACCGGTCCGCCTGCAATAACTCCGGTACCCTCGCTGGCCGGCAACATGAGCACCTTGCCCGAACCAAATTCACCAACCACATCGTGAGGTATTGTAGTATTTACAATAGGGACTTTTATCATCTGCTTCTTCGCATTCTCAACGCCCTTTCTGATGGCATCGGGAATTTCAGCAGCTTTTCCAAGTCCCACACCTACGTGTCCATTCTCATCTCCCACAACGACAAGGGTGCTAAATCTGAAATTTTTTCCTCCCTTGACTACCTTAGATACGCGATTTATGCTTACAACCCGTTCTTTAAGGTCTAATGTACTTGCATCTATCCGCTGCATGCATTACCCTCCTTTAAAACTCCAGTCCGGCTTCCCGCGCTCCGGCCGCTACTTCCTGTACTCTACCGTGATATACATAGCCTCCCCGGTCAAAAACCACCTTTTTTATCCCCTTTTCCAATGCCCTTTTGGCAACTAAATCTCCAACCATCCTGGCGGCCTCCTTTTTGGTTTTGCCGCCAAGTTTGTCTCTCAGCTCCGGATCAAGGGTGGAAGCTGATACCAGGGTATGGCCTGCCTCGTCATTGATTATCTGTACGTAGGTATGCTTTAAGCTCTTATATACATTAAGCCGAGGTCTGTTTTCGGTTCCTTTAATTTTTTTCCTTAAGCGCATATGCCGAACTTTTCTGGCAACATTTCTATCCACAGTTTTTATCACCCTGTTTCACTCCTTCCCCTATTAGCTACCGGCTTTTCCAACTTTACGCTGTATTTTTTCATTTTCATATTTTATACCTTTGCCCTTGTACGGCTCCGGCGGTCTTACGCCTCTTATTATAGAAGCCATAGCACCTACCTTCTGTTTGTCTATGCCTTTTACGATAATCCTATTCGGTGCCGGAACTTCAAATTCAATACCAGCTTCCTCATTTATCTCAACCGGATGGGAGTATCCTACCGTCAGTACAAGCTTCTTCCCCTGCTTCTGAGCCCTATATCCAACCCCGACAAGTTCCAGGCTCTTTTGGAAACCCTGGGTTACGCCCTCCACCATATTATGGATCAGCGTCCGGCTCAAACCGTGCAGGGCCTTATGGAATTTATCGTCAGTAGGACGTTCCACCCTTATCTGATTGTCATCCACAACGATTTTAATATCCTGATGAATGCGATGGCTTAGTTCTCCTTTGGGGCCTTTTACCGTAACCAGATTATCTTCACCAACGGTAACGGTGACTCCAGCTGGAACAGCCACAGGACGTTTGCCTATCCTCGACATCTTGCTGCACACCTCCATTTTGCTAAAGTATAAATTACCAGATATAACAGAGTACCTCTCCGCCCAGCCCTTCCTCTCTGGCCTTCTTGTCGGTCATAACTCCTTTGGATGTGGATATAATCGCAATACCCAGCCCGCCTAAAACCTTGGGAATTTGATCCTTCTTGGCATATACTCTCAAGCCGGGTTTACTTATCCTCTTTAAGCCGGTTATAACCCGCTGATTATTCGGGCCGTACTTTAAAGCTATCCTTAAAATACCCTGTTTACCATCGTCAATTTCGGTAAATCCTTTAATATAGCCTTCCTGTGCCAGTATTTGTGCAATAGCTCTCTTTATATTAGAAGCGGGTACTTCCACCGTTTCATGCTTAACCACCAAAGCATTGCGAATTCGCGTTAGCATATCAGCAATTGGATCGGTCATAGCCATACATTATACCTCCTTCCTGTCTGTCCAGCTTACCAGCTTGCCTTCTTGACGCCAGGGATCTGGCCTTTATATGCCAATTCTCTGAAACATATACGACATACACCAAATTTTCTCAAATAAGCGTGAGGACGTCCGCACAAACGGCAGCGATTGTAAGCCCTGGTTGAAAACTTGGGTTTCCGCCGTTGTTTTGCTATCATCGATTTTTTTGCCACTCACTTCCCCTCCTTACTCCTGTTTTGAAAATGGCATTCCAAGCAATGCCAGCAGCTCTTTTGCTTCCTCATCGGTCTTTGCAGTTGTAACGATAATAATATCCATACCTCTTACTTTTTCAACCTTGTCATAATTTATCTCCGGGAATATCAATTGTTCTCTTATTCCCAACGCATAATTGCCGCGTCCGTCAAATGATTTCGGAGAAGTACCTCGGAAATCCCGAACCCTTGGAAGAGCGGCATTAAACAAGCGATCTAAAAATTCATACATCCGGTCCCCGCGCAGCGTAACTTTACAACCTATTTTCATGCCGGCCCTAACCTTGAAAGAAGCCACCGATTTCTTAGCTACAGTCACTACAGGTTTTTGGCCGGTAATAGCAGCCAGATCCTCCATAGCCGCCTCCAAAAATCTCGGGTTCTCCTTTGCATCACCCACACCCATATTAACTACTACTTTGTGTAGCCGGGGCACTTCCATCGGATTTTTATATCCGAACTTTTCCATCATCGCAGGAACAACGGATTGTTTATATAATTCCTTTAATCGTGGCACGACCACTTACCTCCCTTCACGAAAGCTAGTCATTAAATGTTTCACCGCATTTTTTGCAAACTCTAACCTTTTTCCCATCTTCCAATATCTTTCGACCAACTCGGGTCCTTTGATTACATTTATTGCAAACCAACATCACCTTGCTGGCATAAATGGGTGCCTCTCTGCGAATTATTCCGCCCGGCTGATTCATTCCACGTGGCTTTTGATGTTTGGAAATCATATTGACATTTTCGACAAGCACTTTTCCTTCCCGGGGAAAAGCTGCTATTACCTTGCCGCGTACATTTTTGTCCTTCCCGGATATAACCTCAACTGTATCGCCTTTTCGCACATGGAGTTTTCTACGCACCGCCAATTCAGCCACCTCCTTGCCTATAATACCTCAGGAGCCAGGGACACGATCCTCATATAATCCTTCTCCCTTAACTCCCTAGCCACGGGCCCAAAAATTCGAGTTCCCCTGGGCTGTTTTGCATCATTTATAATAACCGCAGCATTATCGTCAAACTTGATATAAGAACCGTCGGGCCTTTTTATGCCCTTCTTAGTGCGAACAATCACAGCCTTAACTATATCTCCCTTTTTGACAACACCGCCGGGAGTTGCGCTTTTAACGGAAGCCACGATAACATCGCCAATATTGCCGTACTTTCGAACCGAACCTCCCAATACCCTGATGCACATTATCTCCTTTGCTCCAGTGTTGTCAGCTACCTTTAGTCGGGTTTGTTGCTGCACCATCTGTGTTCCCTCCTCCCTGCATGTTTATATCACTGTGCTTTCTCTATTATTTCAACCAGTCTCCAGCGTTTTTCCCTGCTAAGCGGGCGTGTTTCCATAATCTTTACCTTATCACCAATCCGGCACTCATTATTTTCGTCATGAACCTTAAACTTCTTGGTCTGCTTTACAATTTTACCATAGAGTTTATGTTTTACTCTGGTTTCAACGGCCACCACAATGGTTTTATCCATCTTATCGCTTACAACGGTACCGATCCGCACTTTTCTTCTACCACGTTCCTTCTGGGCCACTCCCTGTTCCTCCCTTCTTAATCACGATAATAGTATGATACTTTCATACTACATTTCAGCAGCTTTAAGCTCCCGTTCACGCAATATCGTCTTAATACGGGCTATATTTCTTTTGACTTCCCGGATCCTCATTGGGTTTTCCAGCTGGCCGGTAGCTAGTTGAAAGCGAAGGTTAAACAGTTCAGCTTTTAATTCGTTAACCCTCTCATTCAATTCCTCATTGGTCATCTCTCTTAACTCACTGGCCTTCATTTACTTCACCACCCAATTCTTCTCTTTTTACAAACTTGCACTTTATAGGCAGTTTGTGTCTAGCCAAACGTAAAGCTTCGCGGGCAACATCCTCCGGAACTCCAGCTACTTCAAACATGACACGTCCGGGTTTCACCACAGCCACCCAATACTCGGGAGAACCTTTACCGCTTCCCATTCGGGTTTCAGCGGGCTTCTTGGTTACCGGTTTATGGGGAAAGATCTTAACCCATACCTTTCCGCCCCTTCTCATGTATCGGGTAAGGGCAACACGGGCTGCCTCGATCTGGTTGCTGGTAACCCAGCCCGGCTCGGTTGCCTGCAATCCGTATTCACCGTATGAGATATAATTTCCCTTATTGGCCTTTCCCTTCATCCTTCCACGCTGCACTTTTCTATATTTAACTCTCTTAGGCATCAACATTTGCTTTTCCCCCTTCTCCTTTTGGTTGGTCCTTCCTGGGGAGAACTTCGCCCTTGTATATCCATACCTTTACACCAATACGTCCATATGTGGTATGAGCTTCGGCAAATCCATAATCAATGTCGGCCCGCAGGGTTTGCAAAGGTATTGTACCCTCATGATATCTTTCGCTTCTGGCTATTTCAGCACCGCCTAATCTTCCGGACACCATGGTTTTAATACCTTTTGCCCCTGCTTTCATCGTTCTTGACATTGCCTGCTTCATGGCACGTCTAAACGAAATCCTTCTTTCAAGTTGAGCGGCGATGTTCTCGGCTACCAATTGTGCATCAAGATCCGGAACCTTAATCTCAATTATATTGATAACAACGGTTTTTTGGGTAAGCTTCTCCAAGTCTTGTCTTAAAGCCTCAATCCCAGATCCGCCTTTACCGATTACGATCCCCGGTTTGGCAGTATGAATATTTATCCTTATTCTGTTTGCTGCCCGCTCGATTTGAATTCTGGAAATACCCGCATTGTACAATTTCTTCTTTATCGTTTCCCTGATCTTTACATCTTCAATAAGAAGATCAGGGAAATTCTTTTTATTTGCGAACCATTTTGCATCCCAATCCTTAATAATGCCGACTCTTAATCCATGGGGATGTACCTTTTGTCCCACGAGCCAATCCCTCCTTACTCTTTGATTTCATCCAGCACAATGGTAATATGACTGGTTCTCTTGCGAATCCTGTAGGCCATACCTCTTGCACGCGGCCTTATGCGTTTAAGAGTTGGTCCCTGGTTGGCATATACCTCAGCAACATACAGATTATCCTGATTCATATTCATATTGTTTTCCGCATTGGCAATTGCTGATTTCAAAAGTTTTGTAACGGGCTCAGCTGCTGCCCTGGGTGTATGAGCCAATATTGATAAAGCCTCGCCAACTCTTTTGCCCCGTATCAGATCAATTACTACTTTTACTTTTCTGGGAGACATCCGAACATATCTAGCAATAGCCCGGGGACGCGTATCCTTGTTCTTTTGACGAGCTCTGGCTTTTTCTCTTATCCTGGTTGCCACCTGTAGTGCCTCCTTCCCGAATGGTTATTTTAGCGCTGTGGATCTTTCAGTTTTATCTCCATGTCCTCTAAACGTCCTGGTGGGAGCAAATTCACCCAGTTTATGCCCCACCATTTCCTCCGTTATATATATGGGAACATGCTTACGACCGTCATGAACAGCAATCGTATGCCCTACCATTTCAGGTATAATGGTAGAGGCTCTGGACCAAGTCTTGATTACCGTTTTCTTGCCCGACTCATTCATTGCCCTTATCTTTTTTAACAGACTTTCATGGACATATGGGCCTTTTTTAACCGAACGACTCATTAAACTTCGCCTCCCTTCACCCAACCGTATTACAACAGCTAATCCCTACGTTTAATAATGTATTTATCAGATTCCTTGTTTTTCTTACGGGTCTTGTATCCCAATGTAGGCTTGCCCCAAGGAGTAACCGGTGCCGGCCTTCCAACGGGTGCTTTTCCTTCTCCGCCACCGTGAGGATGATCCACCGGATTCATGGCCGAACCACGCACCGTAGGCCGTATTCCCATGTGCCGCTTTCGCCCGGCTTTACCGATTGAAATATTCTCGTGATCAAGATTTCCTACCTGCCCGATTGTCGCCCTGCATTCCAAGCGTACCATTCTTACTTCACCTGAGGGCAGCCTGATCTGGGCAAAATCTCCTTCCTTTGCCATAAGCTGGGCAGCATTGCCTGCAGCTCTTACCAGCTGGCCTCCTCTGCCCGGATAGAGTTCAATGTTATGGATTATTGTACCGGTGGGAATGTTCCTCAACGGTAATGCATTTCCTACTTTTATATCTACATCCTCGCCCGAAACCACGGTATCTCCCACCTGTAAGCCGTGCGGGGCAATTATATATCGCTTTTCTCCATCCCTGTAGTGCAGCAGGGCTATATTAGCAGTTCTGTTCGGATCATATTCAATGGCCGCTACCTTGGCCGGGACATTGTCCTTATCACGTTTAAAATCTATAATTCTATACTTCCTTTTATTTGCCCCTCCTCTATGCCGGACGGTAATACGACCCTCGTTGTTTCTACCGGAATTCTTCTTAAGGATAACCACCAATGATCTCTCGGGTTTTTTCTTCGTTATTTCCTCAAAGGTAGAAACCGTCATATGCCGCCTGCCAGGGGAGGTTGGATTGTATCTTTTAATCGCCATCTTCTTCCCTCCCTATTGTGCCATTCCTTCAAAGAACGGTATTTCTTTGCTGTCAGGAGTTAATTTGATAATAGCCTTTTTGTATGAAGGCCTCCTGCCCATGTAAACGCCCATTCTCTTCAATTTACCCCGCTGTCTGATGGTGTTTACCTTTTCAACCTTTACACCAAATATCTGCTCAATGGCCTTCTTAATTTCGGTTTTGTTGGCATTGATATCTACTATAAACGTATACTTTCTGTCCTGCATATCGTTATAGCTTTTTTCAGTCAGGACCGGCCTAATAATTATATCATGCGGATTCTTCATCAGGCGTACACCTCCTCTATCTGGCGCACAGCATCCTGCGTAACAATGAACTTATCATATTTTAAAATATCCAAAACATTAAGTGTATTTGTATAGGCTAACTTAACACCAGGTATGTTACGTGCAGCCCTCTGAACAACCTCGTCCTTGCCAGGCAAAACAATAAGAGCTTTTCTTTCAACATTCAGATTTTTCAGCACCTTAACCATTTCCTTTGTCTTGGCTTCTGGCAGATTAATCGAATCGAGCACAATAATCTCGTTGTTTTGAACCTTTGAAGACAGAGCACTCTTCATAGCCAGCCTGCGGATTTTTTTAGGCAACGTATATGAATAATTCCTCGGCTTAGGCGCAAATACAACACCACCTTTTATCCATATCGGGGAACGAATGCTGCCGTGTCTTGCCCGGCCGGTTCCCTTCTGCCTCCACGGCTTTCTGCCTCCGCCTCGAACTTCTCCACGGGTCAAAGCTGACTGCGTGCCCTGCCGTTTGTTGGCCAGCTGCATCTTTACTACCTGGTACAAAACCGCTTTATTTACTTCTGTGCCAAATACCCCGTCATTTAAATAAATTTGACCTACAGGGGTACCCTCAATATTGTACAAATCTACATTGGGCATTGCTTTTCCTCCCTTCAAGATATACCCCTTTTTCTCTGTTTATTGCTTAACCGATTTCTTTATCATAACCAGGCTTCCTTTTGCGCCCGGCACCGAACCCTTCACAAGCACTAGGTTATGCTCGGGGTCAACCTTGATGACTTCCAGATTCTGAACAGTTACCCTGTCCATGCCTTTTCTGCCGGGAAGTCCTTTGCCCTTCAGCACCCGACCCGGTGAAGTTGTGGACCCCAAAGAACCTGGGCCTCTGTGATACTTGGAACCGTGACTTTCAGGCCCTCTCCCGTAATTAAACCTTTTAATGCTGCCGGCAAAACCCTTTCCTTTTGAATACCCGGTCACATCAACCTTATCGCCTGCGGAAAAAATATCCGCTTTTATCTCGCTTCCAACTTTGTAATCCTCAACGTTGGAAACCCTTATTTCCCGCAGATACCTTTTGTAAGGAACCTTTGCTCTATCAAAATGCCCCTTTAGAGGTTTGTTCAAAAGTTTTTCCCTGATATCCGAAAAACCGATCTGAAGAGCATTGTATCCTTCTTTTTCCCGGGTTTTGATTTGGGTGACGACACAGGGTCCCGCTTCAATAACCGTTACTGGTACCAATGAACCGTTTTCCTGAAAAACCTGAGTCATCCCTATCTTCCTACCCAGTATTGCCTTATCCATCATCTCAACCTCCATTCTAGAAGTAGCTCTTCATCGTTTACAGTTTGATCTCAATATCCACCCCAGCCGGCAAATCCAGCCTCATCAGCGAATCAACAGTTCTTGGAGTAGGGCTCAAAATATCGATAAGCCTCTTATGAGTTCTCATCTCAAACTGCTCACGTGAATCTTTATATTTATGCGGAGCACGAAGTATGGTAATTACACTCTTCTCAACAGGAAGGGGAATCGGACCCGACACTCTAGCTCCGGTCTTTTTTGCAGTATCCACTATTCTCTGGGCTGACTGATCGATTAAGCTGTGATCATAAGCCTTTAATTTAATTCTAATTTTTTGAGTCGCCATGTTTTCCCTCCTTTTTATACCAATAGGTTTTAACCGGCTGCCTTATAAAACACCATTAATAATCCTGCTCCTGCCGCGAACTGCCAGCCACATATATGCATTATACCGATACACAACTCTTTAATTTTATATTATCAACAGTGCAAAATCAAACATTTTTTATTCGATGATTTCGGTTACGGCACCGGCACCTACCGTCCTGCCGCCTTCCCTGATTGCAAACCTCAGTCCCTCTTCTATCGCTATCGGCGTTATCAGCTTTACCTTCATGTTTACGTTGTCTCCCGGCATTACCATCTCTACTCCCTCTGGCAGCTCTATTACTCCCGTTACATCTGTCGTCCTGAAATAAAACTGCGGACGGTATCCGTTGAAAAAGGGTGTGTGCCTGCCTCCCTCTTCCTTCGTCAATACGTATACCTGCGCTTTAAATGTCGTGTGAGGCTTTATGCTCCCCGGCTTGGCCAATACCTGACCCCGCTCTATCTCGTCCCGCTGAATACCCCTCAACAACGCTCCTATGTTGTCTCCTGCCACTGCCTGATCCAACAGCTTCCTGAACATCTCTACTCCTGTTACTACCGTCGCCCTCGGTTCGTCCATTAACCCTACTATCTCTACTGTATCCGATACCTTCAGCGTCCCTCTCTCTACCCTGCCAGTCGCTACAGTCCCACGACCTGTTATCGAAAATACGTCCTCTACCGGCATCAGGAACGGCTTGTCTACATCTCTCTCCGGCGTCGGTATATATTCATCCACTGCCTCCATCAACTCAAATATCGACTTACACCACTCATTTGTCTCTACGTCTTCGCCGCTCTTGGCTGCTTCCAATGCCTTCAATGCCGAACCACGTATTATAGGTATTTCATCCCCAGGAAAATCATACTCGTTCAATAACTCCCTTACTTCCATCTCCACCAGCTCTAACAATTCCTCGTCATCTACCATGTCTACCTTGTTCAAATATACCACTATATAAGGCACGTCTACCTGCCTCGCCAACAGTATGTGCTCCCGAGTCTGTGGCATTACCCCGTCAGCCGCCGATACAACAAGTATGGCTCCGTCCATCTGAGCCGCTCCCGTTATCATGTTCTTTACATAGTCAGCGTGTCCGGGACAGTCTACGTGAGCATAGTGCCGATTCTCGGTCTCATACTCCACGTGGGATGTGTTTATCGTTATCCCTCTCTCCTTCTCCTCCGGCGCCTTGTCTATTGCTTCATAATCCGTCGCCTGAGCCCGGCCATATTTCGCCAGAACCATCGTTATCGCCGCTGTCAATGTCGTCTTCCCGTGGTCTACGTGTCCTATCGTTCCTACGTTTACATGCGGTTTCGTCCTCTCAAATTTCGCTTTAGCCATCTCTCTTTTCCTCCCTTTTGTGTTAGCTGCATCTTGTATAATTGAATTTTCCTACAACTGAATCGCAGGCTTCCTGCTTCACCGATAGTTTTTCCCATCTCCACAGGCGTTAATCCGGGTAGTCTTCTACTAACCCCTCACCGAATACAATATGTACCCGAGCTGAATGAGCTTCCGCCAACCACAATTCATCTCCATACCGTCTAACATGGAGAGTCCTTGTGACCAAGCCATTAAAACAAAAAGAGAAATAATCTCTTCATTTATATTTTATAATGGAGCCCACGACCGGACTTGAACCGGTGACCTCCGCCTTACCATGGCGGCGCTCTGCCGACTGAGCTACATGGGCATTAATAAAAATTGAAACTATCAAAACTGGAGCGGGTGATGGGAATCGAACCCACGCTGCCAGCTTGGGAAGCTGGAGTTCTACCATTGAACTACACCCGCATAATACAGGGTATCAAAACTATAATCTGCAGCAACATATATTGTACCCTTCTATTTTTCATTTGTCAACATCAAATTTGTATGCTTTTATACGCTTATTCGCAAAAAATAAAATATCCTTTTAATCCTTTCCTTCCAGATATCTTTCCAACTTCCTTTTAACTCGCTGTAGCGCGTTATCGATGGATTTAACATGCCTGTCCAGATCCATGGCAATCTCTTGGTAGGATTTGCCCTGAAGATACGAATTTAGAACTTCTTGCTCGAGATCGCTTAACAGTTCGCTTATTTTAGATTCAATATCACCAAATTCTTCCCGGCTTATAATCAGCTCCTCCGGGTCTGAAATTTTAGCCCCCGATATAACATCCATCAGAGTTCTGTCTGACTCTTCATCGTAAATAGGTTTATTGAGGGAAATATATGAATTGAGGGGAATATGTTTCTGCCTGGTAGCCGTTTTTATGGCGGTTATGATCTGTCGGGTTATACACAGCTCAGCAAAAGCGCGGAAGGATGAAAGTTTCTCATGCCTGTAATCGCGTATAGCTTTGTATAAACCTATCATTCCCTCCTGGATAATATCTTCCCGATCGGCACCAATTAAAAAATAGGAACGTGCTTTAGCTTTAACAAAGTTTTTGTATTTATATATCAGGTACTCCAGTGCTTCGGCATCGCCATTTCTTGCATAATCAACTATCTCTTCGTCCATCATTAAGCTGAAACGATTATACCCTTGCTCTGCTGTGTTTACCTTCACCCACTATCTCCCCCAAAACCTTCTAGTCTATAGATACAGCATGCTATCTAGCATTATACATTATCCAATGTTTATAAGTCAAGCTATATGCGCCTCCTCCAGCGCTCTAATTTTTGCATAACCGACGGTTTTAGCATGGCTCCCAACGAATTACCGTTATATTTTATTTTATTCACATACTCACGGTTGCGCTCTTTTTCAGCGGCCTCCACCTCTAAATACAATTCTCTGGCCGACATCCGGGTCCCTCCTCTGGACAACACAATAACCTGCTGTAAGTAATCGGATGTGGCCACCCTTATAACGCCTATTCCGGCATTGGAATTTACCCACCGTTCAATGTAATTATCCGCCGTCTCATTGGTCTTTGTAAACACCACTTCCACATTTCCATAATACTCGTGCTTCTCGACACCATCCTTTGTTAAGTGGGCATCAAACACTATTATGATGCGCCCTCCCCTGTAACCCTGATAATCCTGCAGGATTTCAATAAGTTTCATTCTGGCGTGCTCCAGATCATCAATCGCTATGGAATGAAGCACAGGCCAGGAATTTATAATATTATATCCGTCAACCAACAGGTATTCTTCCAAGCCTCATCCTCCTCACCCTCTTTGCCTTACTATTTCATACATAAGTACCGCAGCAGCCACCGAGGCATTAAGGGAGTTTATCTTACCTTTCATGGGAATCCCCACCAGAAAATCACACTTTTCTCTGACCAAGCGCCTTAATCCCTTACCCTCGCTGCCTATTACCAATGCAATCGGTCCTTTCATATCATGAAGGGTATACGGCTTTCCGCCGGCGTCAGCTCCCGCTACCCATAGGCCGTGCTTCTTTAATAACTCCAGCGCCCAGGCTATGCTATTCACCTTGGCTATTGGAATATGCTCTACCGCACCCGCCGAAGCTTTGACAGCAGCCGGCGTCAATCCTGCAGCCCTTCTCTTGGGAATTATGATGCCGTGAACCCCGCAGCACTCAGCCGTTCTGATAATTGCCCCAAGATTATGAGGGTCCTCTATTTCGTCAAGCACCAGTATAAAAGGCGGTTCTTCAGCCTTTTTGGCCTTCTCAAGAATATCCTCCACAGAAACGTAGGAATAGGGTGTAGTCACAGCGATGATACCCTGGTGGGCCCGGGTTTGGGATATACTGTTCAGCAGCCTTCTGTCGACTTCCTGAATCACGATCCCCATATCCTTTGCCGTTGACAGTATATTTCGGATCCCGCCTTCTCTGAGACCCTTTACCACCAAAATCTTTTCAATAGTGCGCCCTGAACGCAGAGCCTCCATAACCGGATTTCTGCCCTCTATCTGCCATCGGGACTCATCAATATCATGACGATCGCTCATTTCAATCCTCCAAAACGCCTGTATATATCTTCAAACTCCCTGCGGACCTCCTCAGCCCTTCCGCAGCTCATGCTGCCTTCGGGACATTTACCCCTGATGCAAGCCGGTCCGGCATTCATAAATATATTGGGCGCCACAGGCAAAACCAATTTAAGCATTTCTTTGGCCAGGGCTCTGATTTCCCACTGGGCTCTGTTACAGCACCTTAGACTGAAAAAATGCAGCAACTCCCGGGCATTCATAGTAACCAGAAATTTTGTCTCAGCAGCATTCGGCAGCACAAATCTTGCATCCTCGTTTGAGGATTCTCCCTTGTCACCCAACAGCTCCAGCCACTCGTCATACCACTCCTGGATTTGCAACATCTGCTGCTTAAATTTCTCTACGCTGTGCTGACCCAGAGCTTTAATCCCTTCGGGAATTATATAGTTAAAGGTTTTACCGTCCTTGGATTTTTCTGTTACATACCTTTGAGACTTAACGCTGAAGCTGGCTATCCTGTGTCGTGTTATCTGAGCAAGCAAACTCCTGGATACTCCCTCCACTCCAAAGGTAAAACTTGCATGCTCTACCGGGGAGAGGTGCCCCATATCCATCAGCTTAGCGATAAAACTGGATTGATCGGCCCGTTCAATACCCTCCTTGAGCCTGTCTATATCAACCGATGAGTAGCATAGCTTGGCAGCCATAGCAACTATTCCCTGTGGATCGGGTGTATGGCTCAACAGCTCCACGTGCAAACAAACTTCACCCATTCCCTTTCTCCTCCCCTGCATTATCCAGTATATGGTCCAATATTTCAAAGAGCCTTTCATCCTTACCAAGCAAATACAGATATCCAAAAAGCGACTCAAATCCGGTAGCCCATCGGTATTCTATTATATCGGCATTCTTGGGGACAGAACCAGGCTTGGCATTTCTTCCCCTTCTTACCACATCCCGTTCTTCCTGAGTAAGGAACTCCTCAATCCGATGAAGAGTATCAGCCTGGGCCTTTGCCTTAACAAAATCAATGGCTTTCACATGCAGCTTATGAACCGGTACATCATACCGCATGAGCAGATATGTCCGTACAAAGAGGTCATATATCGTATCGCCGATATAGGCAAGGACAAGAGGATGCATCATTCTTACCCGGTTTTCATCCATTTCTCTCCCGAGTTTTTTCTTCAAATATCCAAGTAGTTCATTCATTCCGGTCCTTCCGCTCCATTTAATCAACTGGCAACCCCATAGCGCCATGGCTATTTCATGGGGTCTTTATGGTTATTATACACCATATATGGAAAAACAAAATACCCATTTGTATATTTTTGTCCCTGCCGGTCAGCCCGGTATTCCCGATAGGGGTTTTCAGCCGGCAGCTGTCTGCGCGCTTTCAGCTCAGCCTGCGCCGGTTGAGCATTGTTGATCATTAAAGGGCTGCCTTCTTAAGGAAAGCAGCCCGACAAGACGAAAGCCCTTATCAAGTTTGGAGGCAATTCTCTCAAAACAGGCCACTCAAAAAACCATAATTCATCAATATATACGCCAGCACCCCGATAACCAACAGCACCAAAAACGCTTTCAAAATTTTAAAAGCAATTTTCATAATAAAATAGATGGCCAGCACAGCAATTACTATTGATAAAATATCAATCATTTTTAAGCTCCCCCGTACTGTTAAGCCTTATTTTGCTTTCCGCATCAGCCAAGATCTGCAATTATTCTTCTGAGTACCCGGTACTCTTAAACCATTATCCCCCGATCCTGCAGAGGGAAACCCAACCGTCGATGGTTGGAGGAAACGAACCTATATACCCAATGCCTTTAATTTTTCCTTCAAAAACACAACCGCCTGTCGGATGTCCTTTTCGGGATCATCCCCCACTTCCCGCTCAATGGTAAGAAAACCACGGTATCCGACTTCTTGTAAAGCCTTTAGATATCGGTCAAAATCAACATGACCCTCACCCAAGGGGGTTTCAAGGAAATAATCTCCCAGACGCAGATCCTCAATTCCACCCTCTGCAAAGTAATTGTATATAATCTCCGGATCGGTCTGTTTTTTCATAATGCCGTCTTTTGCATGGGTATGTACGATATAGTCTTTCAGAGTGTATACGGCTTCCACAGGATCGTCCCCGGTAACCATAACCAAATTAGCAGGATCATAATTAACGGATACGCCGCGGCTGCCCAGGCTGTCCAAAAACCTCTTCAAGGTGACGGCTTTCTCAGGGCCGGTTTCAATGGCGAAGAAAGCCCCTACATTATCTGCATATTCAGCCAGCTCACCGCATGCATCCTGAAGCACTTTCCATCTGGGATGATTCTCATCTTCGGGTACGACACCAATATGGGTGGTTACAATATTGGCCTCCAAATCCTTGGCAAGATCCATAATTCTCTTGGATTTTTCAATTTTCCATGGATTGTCTTCCGCTTTGGCAAAACCATGTCCTCCGAGATCTCCGCATATTGCTGATACAACCAGGCCGTTGGATTTAATGATATCAAGGATTTCCTTCCGTTGAGCACTCGATAGATTCTCAGGAGCCATCCGGCCTGCCGTAGCATATATCTGCACTCCAGCTGCTCCTACCTCCCTGGCCTTCTTTAAACCCTCCTCCAATTCCAAACGAAAAGAATCTACCATAACCCCTATCTGGAAAATACTCATGGATATCCCTCCCTAAATTATAATTTTCAGCTATATTGTACCAAAAAAACACCTCCGTTACCATGGTATATTGATAAATAAAACATAATTCAACCCATTTTGATACGTATTTACCTTGCAACCATATGCAAAAAATAGTATAGTTAGATTAAGGAATAAAGGACATAGCTATCTGCAAAAAACTAGAGAAAATACTGTAGTTACAAATGAGTGGAGGGATCTGTCGTGAGAAGGGAAGTAGCATATAATCAATATCTTTGCGAAGTGGAAAAACAGCTAAAATCGGGCGGGCTTTTCCTAACCTCCCGAGGCGAGAAGGTAAACACCATGGTCATCGGCTGGGGAGGAATTGTTTTCTTCTGGGGGAGGCCAGTGTTTCTGGTACCTGTCAGAAAATCCAGATACACCCATGGTCTCATCGAAAAATCAGGTGAATTTACGGTCAGCGTCCCGCCAAAGGAGGATTTAAAAGCTGCATTGACCTTCTGCGGAACAAAGTCCGGGCGTGATTTCGACAAGTTCAAGGAATGCAACCTTACTCCCGTGCCCGGTGAAAAGGTTAATACACCGGTAATCGGCGAGTGCTGGCTGCACTATGAATGCAAGGTGATATGCAGGCATGATCTGGTACCCGAAAATTTAGATCCCGAAATCGACCGTAAATTCTATCCCGATTACCATACCTTTTTCCTGGGTGAAATTGTGGCCTGCTATACAACCGAATAATCATTCATATGCCACGCTTTTACGAGAACCAGACAGACAACCGGCTTGTTCATATGCAACTTCTTGATTCCGACACATAAATCGATTTTAAATCTTATCGAAATTCGGCAATAAAGGATGGTATCGCATGTTTAGGCTGTGGGGTATTGTACGCAAAAACAACAAAATTATCATGGACATGGTTTCCGAATACAATGGAGCCGACCTTTCAGAACAAGATCGGCTCCATCGCTGTATTGAAGAAATCTGTTACAATTTGGACCTGGAACGTCCCATTTGGCTTGAAAAAAACCAAAGGGAATACCAGGAATACAAAAGAACAGTTCTAACCCAGGATAATTTCATAGAACGCATTAACTTCGACACTCTTGAGCTCGAAGTCATATCCGATGATGAGCCACTATAGGACATTAAGGCCCTTCCTCCAAAAACATGATTTTCACAAGCTTGGAACGCTGCTATTCAGCGCCCCAGCAACTTTAAAGCACATTCAACAACCCTGTCTACGGTAAAGCCGTATTCCTTAAACAAAACGCTTGCCGGACCGGAAGCCCCAAATCTGTCTATAGATATAATTTCTCCGTCCAGTCCCACATACCTGTGCCAGCCCAGGGAAGCCCCCGCTTCCACTGCCAATCGGGCTTTCACACTGGGGGGAAGCACCTTCTGCTTATATTCATCCGGCTGTTCCTCAAAGATCTCCCATGACGGCATGCTTACCACCCGGGCATCTATTCCTTTTTCTTTAAGAACTTTGTGAGCTTCATATATAAGCTGTACCTCCGAACCGGAAGCCATGAGTATGATATCCGGCGTTTCCTTTTCAGAATCCAACAGGATGTATGCACCTTTTAAGGCTTCCTTCCCGGTCTCCTGATATAGAGGAAGATTCTGTCGTGTAAGTATCAGCGCCGTCGGTCCTGTTCTTCTTGTCATTGCCGTATACCAGCCGGCAGCCGTCTCCTTTGAATCGGCAGGTCGGAATACGGTAAAATTGGGAATGCTTCTTAACGCAGGCAGGTGTTCCACAGGCTGATGGGTAGGACCATCTTCGCCCACACCTATGCTGTCATGGGTAAGAACATAGGTGACGGGCAACCCCATGAGCGCACTCAACCTCATCGCGGGTTTCATGTAATCGGTAAACACAAAGAATGTAGCAACATAGACCCTCAGTCCTCCATGAAGCGTCATTCCATTGGCGATAGCTGCCATGGCATGCTCACGCACACCAAAATGAAGATTGGAGCCGCTGCGATCTTCTGCAGAAAAATCGCCTCGCCCCTTCATGATCGTTTTGTTCGACGGCGCCAAATCCGCCGACCCTCCGATAAGATTGGGAACAAACCTGGCCAAACGATTTATAACCTCACCCGACGCAGCACGGGTTGCCATACTGCCCTCAAAGCTCCAGAATTCCTCAGCATCCAGCAGTTGACCGGGCAAATCATCGCCGTGCCACAGTTTCCACTCTTCAGCTAACTGTGGGTATTCCTTTGAATAAGCTTCCCACAGATGGTTCCACTCTTTCTCAGCTCTTTTCCCCTTTTCCACTATTTCATCCCTGTATCTTTTTACCTCTTCAGGAACATGGAAAGGCTCCTGGCCGGGCCAGTTTAAATATTCCTTCATCCGCTGAATATTCTCCGCCCCCAGCGGCTCACCATGGGCTGATGCATCCCCCTGCTTTGCAGGGCAGCCGTAAGCGATCTCGGTTGTGATGATAATCAATGAAGGTTTATTAGTTTCGGTTTTGGCCTGGGCTACAGCCTTATCGATTGCTTCGATGTCATTGCCATCCTGTACCCTCAAAACCTGCCAGCCCTGAGCTTCAAACCGTTTGCCCACATCTTCCCTGAATGCAATATCGGTTGAACCTTCAATGGTTATGGAATTGGAATCATACAGTACAATCAGCTTGCCCAATTTCAATGTACCTGCCAGCGATGCAGCTTCATAGCTGACTCCCTCCATCATGCAGCCATCGCCGGCCAGAACATATGTATAGTGATCCACAATGTTATATCCCGGACGATTAAATTTGGCAGCAAGATAAGCCTCGGCCATGGCCATGCCCACAGCATTGGCAAATCCCTGACCAAGAGGACCGGTTGTGGTTTCCACTCCCGGGGTGTGCCCGTATTCCGGATGGCCGGGAGTTCTGCTCCCAAATTGCCTGAAATTCTTTATATCCTCAATGGTAAGGTCGTATCCGAAAAGATGAAGCAGCGAATAGATAAGCATTGATGCATGACCGGCTGACAGCACAAACCGATCTCGATTAGCCCATTTAGGATTGCCGGGATTGTGTTTCATATGTCTGGACCATAGCGTATATGCCATTGGAGCTGCACCCAACGGCATCCCGGGATGCCCCGATTTTGCCTTTTCCACGGCTTCAGCCGATAACACCCTAATAGTATTTATACACAGCTGTTCAATCGAATTCATTTTTTACCTCCTGTCACGCATTGTTATAGTTTCACACCTGTATGGTTATACAGAACCAAACCAATTTCAGCCCCGGCGTTCAGCCGCGTGTTATTGACGACATGATTCAAAATACCAGGGCTTTGTTGGCATGATACGATTGAGCCATATTCTGCCCGGTGCTCATCTATTAACTTATTATAAACAGATCATTTACGCGACGCAAGCTTTCGGGCAGTTTTTCATGTGCCTATAAGAGTTCTTTCATTATCTCGTAACCGGTTTTGGGGGACAGATATGCAAAGGGTATATCAAAAACAGTACGCGCACCTTTGTGTCCCTCTGCTGCCATTCGATACACCGCCCTGGCATATGCCACCAGTACGCTGGAAGTGAATTCCGGATTGCTCCCCAAAGTCAGGCTGAACTCCATCATCTGCTTGGTTGACAGGCCGGTTTCTCCCGAACGGATTACCATTCCCCCGTGAGGCATGCCCGAATGATTGGCTTTTAGCTCCTCATGGGAAATGAAATATACCGTTGTGTCATAATCAGCAAAGTAGTTGGGCATACCTTTAATCTCCCGTTCAATGCGCTCTGGATCCGCCCCTTCTTCAGCCACAACATAACATACCCGATAATGTTTATCCCTTGTTGTGAGGCTGGGATTTTCTCCACTCCGCACTCTTTGTACAGCCGCCTCTACCGGAATGGTGTACTGTACCGCATCTTTAACACCGGCTATCCTGCGGACGGCATCGGAATGACCCTGGCTCACTCCCTTACCCCAAAATGTGTAGCTATACCCCTTTGGCAGCACAACCTGGCCTAACAATCTCATCAGCGAAAACAGGCCCGGATCCCAGCCAGCCGAGATCAAGCTGAGCCTGTTTCCCTTTTTGGCCGCCTCATCAATCAATGCAAAATACTCGGGTATTTTTCCATGGTTATCATAACTGTCCACAGTATTGAACATTTCCGCAATTACCGGCCCCTGTTGCGGCAAATCGGTGGCCGAGCCCCCACATAAGATCATCACGTCAATCTTTCCCTTGTAATCCTCCAGTTGGGAGATGTGAACAAGCTGTACATCGGCCTTCACCTGTTCCGGCGGCCTCCGCGTAAATACAGCCACCAGTTCAAAATCCGGATTCTGCCTGACCGCCATGCTTACACCGCGTCCAAGATTGCCGTATCCAACAATTCCAACCCTGATCGTCTGATCCATAATCAGCCTCCGTTTTCATATCCTTTGGAATAAAATCATCTTTATGCTGCCTTTTCCAATGCTGCAAACCATCGATAAATCTGTCAGGAAGGCAATATAAGCAATAAAACAAGGGTGTACGTGATGGCATATGCATAATTGGTCCGGCAAACTACGGAAGTACCGATGAAAACCTGTCCATCATATGCCATCAGCTTTATCATCCATCCGATACGGATTCGAATATCAACATAAGCCAGGATGTTATTCCTCTATAGCCGCCTTTTGCGTATTGATAGCCTTTATAACCCCAGGATCAAATTTGGGCTTCCTGTCATATGTGTAGAGACCGTTTACCTCCTGCTCCACATCATATAGCTGGGTATAGCAGAAAGCACACATCTTGGGATGATTAAGCAGAGCTTCCGTCAGAGCCTTATAGCGCTGGATAAATTCCTCCTCGCTTTGAGGGCGAGCTCCATAACCCCAGCCCTCCCGTTTCGGGCTCCACCAGATACCGCCGTATTCGCTGACAAAGCACAGGTTTTTGCTATACTTCAAACCCCCAAGATGATCGGCCACTATTCCCTTGCCTTCCTTTAACGGCTCATATCTCTGTTTAAAGATCTCAGGATTTTGCTCATAATCGTGGATATCCTCAATATCGGTAACAACATGGATATAACCGCTGGTATCGATAACCGGACGGGTGCTGTCCACCATCTTGGTAACTCTGTAAACGGTCCTCAATACCTCTTCATCCTGGCTCCTTGAAGTTTCATTAAAAGGACACCATCCAACAATGGAAGGATGGTTGAAATCCCTCTCCAGAGCTTCTAACCATTCGGGAAGGAAGCGTTCCAAACCCTCGGGACCGGATATGTCAAGACCCCAGCTTGCATGTTCTCCCCACACCAGATATCCCAGCTTATCGGCCCAGTACAGGAAGCGGGGTTCAAAGATCTTCTGATGCAGCCTGGCCCCGTTGAAGCCAAGTCCCATCGAAATCTCAATGTCTCGTTTCAGATCTTCATCGGTAGGAGCGGTATATATTCCGTCAGGATAAAATCCCTGATCCAATACAAGCCTCTGGAATACAGGCTTTCCGTTTATGAGGATCTTATTGTCCTCTACGGTAATGGACCGCAAACCAGCATAGCTGCTTATCCGGTCAATGCACTGGCCCTCCTTTTGCAACGTCAGCTCCAAGTCATACAATTGGGGATTTCCCGGCTCCCAAAGGTGTACTTCCGACAAGTCCAGTCTGAGCCTGGCCGCATCTCCGCTTATCCTGGCCATACCCCTTCCTGTTTCCTTTCCATCAAAGAAAGCCTTTACTGCAAGTTCGCCTCCGATTAGCCTGCCTCCAAAACGCACCTCCATGTGGATACATCCGTTGTCCGGATCGGGTATCATCCTGAAAGAAGATATGTAACTGTCTGGAACATTTTCCAACCATACCGTCTGCCATATACCGGTGGTTCTTGTGTAGTGGCAGCCTCGGGAATAATAGTCGGGACACTGCTTTCCCCCGGGTTGAAGCCCCGAACGGACGTCATCCTCGGCATATACCGTTACAACATTTATTCCCTTCTTCAAAAAATCGGTAATATCAAAAGTAAACGGGGTGTATCCCCCACGATGGGTACCTACAGACTGGCCGTTAACCCATACTTCGGAATCATAGTCTACAGCACCGAAATGAATCAGCACCCTGCCAGAATTCCAATCATCGGGGAGAGTAAACTCCTTCCTGTACCACACCGCAGCCATAAAATCCTTGTATTCCACTCCGGATAGCTTGCTTTCGGGACAAAAGGGAACGATAATTTTCCCATTCAGTCCTTCGGCTTCAAAAAGCTTTCTTGCCTTTCCACTTCGCCCGTGATCAATTTCAAACTCCCAACAACCATTTAAATTTAACCATTTATCCCGCACCATGTTCGGTCTTGGATATTCCGGCCTTGGAACATCATGGGATTTACAACTCATGTCAGAAATCCTCCTTTTAAAATATCCTTAATATTCTTAATATTATTAATATCCCAAGTATTTTTCTAAAATATTTCAATTGCGTCTTGTTTTCAGTCAAACACCGACAGATAATGCTCAAAAAACCTGTCCCTATTAACTTCCAGTGCTACTTCATGCCTCCCATTCTCGGGATCGGCTTCCCAATGCGTCATCCCTCTCAATCTGTCGCTGGCCAGCTCAATATCAATATTCCCTTTTTTGAATGTGCATATCCGGCTATCAAATATGGTGGTAGCCGCCAGCGGATCATGGAAGGTAATTCTATCGATTTTCTCAAACCATACCGAAGCAAAATCAAGTACCGGTTCAAGCAAAGGAGCTTTGAACTTGCTTCGAACTTCAGCCGAATCCATGGTCACCTGACACGTCACATCCAAGCCTATGGAGCGATGCACTTTAGTCTGACCGGCATACACGATAGCGGTAGCATATGGGTCACATATGGCGTTCCACTCCAGAGGACCTACTCCCGGCAGGCTGTTGGTAAAAACGCCGCACATCAAAACCAGCCCTTTAAGCAGCTTCGGTATTTCCTGATCGGTTTTGAACAGCAGCGCTACATTGGTAAGAGGCCCGATGGCAAGCAGAACTATTTCCCCTGGGTTTTCACGGATCGTTCTTCGCATGAATTCAATTGCCTCGCCTTTGGGAAATTTCGTCTCATGTTTCCAGTTACCCAATACCCTGGCCTGGGGAGCCATCGGCTGCCTTTGCCGCCCAATGAGGGGTTCTTCGGCTCCAGGATAAATCGGTACATCCTTTCCGGCCACGTTACACAGAACACTGGCCATCATGGCCCGTTTCTCAGCCTCGCCGCTCACCGTGGTCACTCCCATAAGCTGACATTCAGGGTTTGAGAGAAGATAGGCCAAACACACAGCATCGTCAATGTCGCTTCCGATGTCAGTATCAAGAATAACCTTAATCGACATTTTACTGCTCCACTCCTTCTTATTAATACTGCCTTTATATTCTATCATACAAAGTGCTTATTGGCATAAAATTCCCCATAAAAATTTAAAAATCATGTTTATTTCTTTTAAATATGGTTAAAATAATAAACGAAAAAGTTACCCAAACCCCCAAACCCCTTACATAAGGGCCGCTAATAATAAGCGGTCCTTTTGTTTTTGTCAAATAAAGGGTATCAAATCTGCCAGACGGTTAAAAACAAAATCCGGCTTAATATCGGATCTTTCCAAATCCTCCCGTTTGGTTTCACCAGTCAGCACAAGCACGCTGGTTACGCCGTGCTTAACCCCTATGGCTATGTCGGTGTACAAGCGATCACCTATGAAAACCATTTCCTCTCGGCTACAGCCCAGATACTTCAGCAAGTATTCCAGAGTCTCAATAAATGGCTTGCCCAGATATTTGGGTCTGACCCCGGTTGAAGCAGTTATAAAAGCACATATGGCACCACAGTCGGGAATAAATCCGTCCTCGGTGGGACAGTTTAAGTCCAGATGAGTAGCAATAAAGGGAAGACCCTGGCGGATAAAGGCACAGGCTCGGCTGAGCTTATCATAGGTCAGTGTAGTATCAAAACCTACTACAACTACATCGGGCTTATCCTCAACTATTGGTATTCCATTTTTATGAAATTCCTCGTGAAGCATGGGTGTTCCCAAAAGATATACCTGGCAGTTTTTGTAATGTCTTTTCAGGTATTCTACCGTCACCATGCCTGATGTAACAATATTTGATTCATCGACAAAACATCCCATACCGGCCAGTTTCTGCTTATAAACTGAAGAATTTTTTGACGAATTGTTGGTGAAAAATATGAAACGCTTGCCCGCCTCCTCTGTTCGTTTCACAAAGTCAAGTGAACCGTCCAATAATTTATCTCCAAGATAAAAAGTGCCATCCATGTCCAAAACGAAATATTTCTTTTCTTTTAACTGGTCAATTCTCATCTGTTCAGTACCCCTTACCATTTTTTGTTCTAGATTATTAAAAAAGAAACCGTGTCTGTACTATATTTTATCATATATGTCCGGGAAATCACCCAATCTTTTTGTTCTCACTACAGGAAAGCATGAATGGGCTTTCTTGCAATTCTTATCATTCCTTGCATTCTTTATTTCAATTAGAAATATATCATATCCTTCCAACTCCAAGATCAAAAACGGAAAACTCTAATCTATATAGTAATTTTTCAGAAACGGCATTTCTCTTCTCATTAGTTCCAAATATTATTCATCTCTTTCATTTTCATTAAACATTAATTTTGCTGTCTCCTTGCCGCCCTCAGCATGCCTTCCAATTCATGATAATCCAAACAGTTTAAAATATCCCCCTTTTCTAGCCAGCCTTTTTGTGCCATCCACACGCCATATACACTAAATCTTAAGCTGTCCAGGTCATGAGCATCAGTGCCAATTACAAATTTAACTCCAAGGTCTTTACCGATTTTGCACAAACGCCAGTCCAGATCCAATCTGTGGGGATTAGCGTTGATTTCCATATAAACTCCCTTTTCTGCAGCCTTTTCCAGAATCTTTTCCATATTCAAAGGGTATTCCTGACGGGAAAGCAGAAGCCTCCCGGTAGGATGAGCCAACACGGTAACATAGGGATTGTCCAGCGCATCGATAATACGCCGGGTCATCTCATCCTTATTCATAGAAAACCTTGAATGAACCGCTGCTATGACAAAGTCAAAGGTGGCCAATAGATCATCGGGGTAATCCAGGCTTCCGTCGGGCAATATATCAACTTCTATGCCTTTTAATATCCTAAAACCGTCCAATGCTGAATTCAACCGGTCAATCTCCTGATGCTGCCGCAGAATATCATCTTTTTTCAAACCTTGGGCATAAAATGCCGACTGACTGTGATCCGATATGCCTATGTACCCATATCCCAGTGCTTTTGCTTCAGCTGCGAGTTCCGCAATACCGCTTATACCATCGCTGTAATGGCTGTGAACATGAAAAATACCCTTTATGTCCTCTTTCTGAACCACATTTGGCAGCCGGTGTTCCAGCGCTGATTGAATTTCTCCCATATCCTCCCTCAGTTCAGGAACTATATACTGCATCCCAAGAGCCTGGAACACCTCCTCTTCACTCCTGCAGGGGATTATTTTCTGAGTGTGCTCCTCAAACAGGCCGTATTCGTTCATCTTCAAACCAATGCCTTTCGCATAATGTCGCATTGCTGTATTATGCTCTTTGCTACCTGTAAAGTGATGCAATGCATATGGATACTGTTCCGGCTGCACAACCCTTAAATCAGCTGCCATCCCGTTTTCCAACCGGACGCTGGATTTGGTCTCGCCCTTCCCGACAACATCCTTAACTTCGGGAATTTTAACAAAGTAATCCATAACCTCCTCGGGCTGAAGACTGCTTACCAGAATATCGATGTCCTTGATCAGCTCCCTCTTTCGTCTCAAACTCCCGGCCAAATTAGCCTGTACAACCCGAGGGTGTTCTTTTATTCGATCTAGAATGCTGTCGCCCAGCATAAGTGCATCGGGCAACAAAAATCTATCCCTGTAGCGTTTGAGGTATTCCAGCCCCTTCAGTATGTTTTCCTGAACCTTCTTACCAAAGCCGGGCAAATTCAACAATCGGTTTTCCATGCAGGCATATTCAAGCTCGCCAAGCGTACTTATACCTAGTTCATTGTATAATATGTGCACCCTTTTTGGCCCTAAGCCCGGGATCTTGAGCAGCTCAAACAGGGTTTCGGGAAATTCCTTCTTCAAATCCTCATAATACCTGAGACGTCCCGTGGTAACCAGCTCTTCAATCTTCTGTTCCAAAGCTTTGCCTATCCCATCTATCTGATTCAATCTCTTTTCTTTCACAAGAGTATCCAAGTCCTCATTCAGCATCTCAACGGCTCTTGCGCCCCTCTCGTAAGCACGAACTTTAAAAGGGTTTTCACCTTTAATTTGCAAGAGCAAACCAATCTCTTCCAATATCTTTGCAACATCCTTTTTGTCCACCGCCATGCCTCCCTTCCATCCTTATTATCACCCTATACTGGTGCGAAAAAATTGACAGGGTTGCTCAGGGGACACCCTTTATCCATATTATAACCCTATAACGCATCAAAACACAAAACAAGCGATAAAATTAAAAGGCCTCACGAGGAAATGTACCATTCCTTCCCAAGGCCTAGTTAATAATTAAAACAGTCCTACTTAACAAAAGCGTTGGTACTTAGGGTTCCTGACTATTAACCAAAATATCCCCAAGCTTTCCCAATATCTCATATGTATTCGGTCCTACCACTCCGTCCGGTATCAAGCCGTAGTCCTTTTGAAGTTCAAGAACTGCATCCCTTACCTCTTCGTCGTATACCGCATCTATTGGCCCTCCGTAGTATCCGAGCTCCTGCAGAATCTCCTGTACATTCCTTACATCCTCTCCCGGTTGTACACCTAAATACAAGGTCCTGCCGGTAACAGTAATCCCGGTTATTTTTACCTCTGTTCCGAGGGGTACAATGTCATATAGCTCAATAACATCCTCATTGAGCATCCTGACACATCCATGGCTGGCTGCAGTACCTATACTCTCAGGCTGATCAGTACCATGTATGCCGTAACCTCCCCAGGGCACGCTCAATCTCATCCATCGGGCTCCAAAGGGTCCTCCCGGGTTCAGTGTTTTTTGGATAATCCTCCAGTTGCCAGTAGGTGTTGGGGTAGAAGGCTTTCCTACCGCCACAGGATACACCTTTATAATTTGTTCGCCTTGTCTCAGGGTCAGTTCCTTCTCTTCGATGTCAATGGTAATATTATATTCAGTGCTAAAGTATTGGAGCAAATCCGAGCTTATACCAACCGCATTCCATGTGTTTGGTCCTACAATGCCGTCAGCCGTCAAACCGTTTTGCTGCTGAAAATTCCGGACTGCTTCGGCATTCTGTCTATCATATACCCCGGTTATCTCGCCATCATAGAACCCTAGTTCGCTGAGACGCTGTTGGATATTGGTAACATCGATACCCTCCATTAAGGGATCGGTAATTCTTAAATAACGGCTGGAGTATGTCATCCCACCACCCCCTATCACATTCTATGATGGCGGACTGCCGCTTATGTTAACGGATTCTGATTCTTTTACCAACCTTTCACTACCCGTTTTGATAATCTTATAAAAATAAAAAAGGAAGTGTGCACTCCGCATCACTCCCTTTCCTTGCCACACTCAATGCTTTAGCATTCTTTTGAATCCCTGATCCCCCTGAAAATGCCATCTCCATTAAACAAGACCACCAAGATGAGGAAGAAAAACAACAGCTCATCTGACTCTCTGAATATTCCGCAATTGCAGAATATAATCACCAACAGCAGAAAGAAAAAGAGTAAGCTATCATCGTCTTGGCCCATTCTCCTACCAAAAAATCCCATATGTCAATACCTCCTTCATGAATAGTAACTTAAATGCACCTTCACTACAATATATGCTATAGTATAAAATACTGTGAATATTGAATAATATCCATTTTTTGCTGAAGTTATCCAGTTAACAAAACCGACTATACTTGCAGCAGGACACTCGAGCATAGTTCGGCATTCGGAATTATTGCTTTTTTAGAAAGCAAAAAGAGGAAGCGCGCATTCAGCGGCACTCCCCCTGCTTACCACAGCCAGTTTTTTAGCTCTCGCTGGAAGATGTTCCAAATCCTCGGAATATACAATCATTGTTAAACAATACTACGAGGATAAGGAAGAAGAACAATAATTCATCGGACTCCTTGAATATACCGCAATTACAGAATATGATCACCAGCAGTAGGAAGAAAAAGAGCAAGCTATCATCCTCTCCCAATCTTCTGCCACCAAAGAAACTCATTCAACCGTACCTCCTTTTAATACATTTCCAGATGAGCTCTCAAGCTCTGCCTCTACCAACAATATATGCCGGCGTATAGAATGCTGTGAGTATTTAATGTATGCATATTATTTCAGTAATATTTTTTTGACTCCAGGTATTCCCGTACCTTCTGCAGCACCTCACCGAACCTCTGAAAATGGACGACCTCCCGCTCCCGCAAGAATCTCAGAGGATCGATCACATCTGGATCATCAGCCAAATTGATAAGATGCTCGTATGTCGCCCTGGCCTTCTGCTCGGCCGCCAGATTTTCATGAAGATCCGCTATTGGATCCCCTTTGGATTGAATATAGGCTGCTGTAAAAGGTACACCGGTTCCCGTGCTCGGATACACGGCATTGTCGTGATCGGCATAATAGGTTCCGACATCGGCTAATTTAATCTCCTCCGGACAAGCTCCCTTCATCAACTGGTACACCATGGAGCCCACCATTTCAAAATGAGCCAATTCTTAGGCTCCTTAATGTTATCAATTAGGAGATACGATAAATGAGTTTTCTGAAACAGTCATCCGCATGGTATGACAACTACTTCTGCTGTCCTTCCTAATATGTTGTTACCTGTTCACCAACCCTTATTATTGTATTTAGATGACATTGGGTAGCCTTAAAACTGCCATCGGCATCAAGAATCCTGCAATAAGTTTTTATACCAGCGGTAGAGCCTACAATTCCGGCTTTTATCATCTTACCGGCTACAAGAGCCCCTCCTATTACCACACCATCTGCTCTCTTTTGCAATATATGATTTTTTGCAATCAGATTTGACCTGTAACTTCCCCGCCCCATGACGGTAATACTCCCGCTGCATTGAATCACGGAATTCTCGCAGTATTCCAGTGTTATATTTGTACTCGCTATATGCCTTTTCCTAAGCAGGTCTTCCTGTTCTTCAAGAAAAGCACATATTTCTTTTATCTGATCAAGGG
>LFRM01050625.1_pt1 | contig 56768 bp, 46 predicted proteins | sample 618341 | NCBI WGS metagenome assembly LFRM01 (sample SAMN03654438, study PRJNA283298) | anaerobic digester metagenome | isolation source: pool of bioreactors CSTR01a, CSTR02a, and CSTR03a thermophilic anaerobic... | place: Denmark: Kgs. Lyngby | collected 2014-05-21 | reverse complement strand
GCTTAATTTCGATTTTGAGCATAATACCGTTACTGTAGACGATAACACTTACGCGGTTTACCAAAACGGCGGCGCCATTATATTTTTCGAGGATTTGGGCGAATACGGAGTGAAAACGCTTAGACTGATTGACATTAGCGAGCTGGCGCCCGCGATATCCACAATTCCTCAAGAATACATAGGCGTTTATACGGGAACAATCCCCATAGAAGAAAATGTAACCCGTTATGTGAGATTGGAGATAATCGATACCTCGGAGGTAAAATTGCAACTCTATGACAACCCCGAATATTCGGGCCAACCGTTAGAAATTTGGGATAAATTTATGGAAAAAAACGGATATTATTTCTTTATATCAGACCCAAACAGAAACAGCGCTTTTTATCACGACTTGGAAACCGATAAATTCTACATGCTTGCAGGACAGGAATTGCACGAATTAACTAAAACAGAATAATATATTTCTCCCGGATAAAAATAAAGCGTCCTGTAAAAGGGCGTTTTTTATTTGAAAAATAAATTCTTCTTGACAAAAAGTTTTTCAATTGCAAATTATCGCAACCAATGATATAATAATTCGGTGATTATATTGTGAAAGGGTTAGCTGGAATGTCAGGCAAAAAGACAAGCTTTTTTAATTTAATAGTAAACAACAAATGGGTTTTTGTTATCGTTTTTATCGTTATGAGCGTAATAAGCGCCATAATGTTTTTCCACACCGAGGTTATTTATGATTTATCCGAATACGCGCCAAAAAACAGCAACACGCAAAAAGCGGTGTCGGTATTAAAAAAGGAATTTGACGACAAAGGCTCGGCATACATAATGGTCAAGAATATAACGCTTGAAGAAGCTTTGAACATCCAGGAACAATTGTCGCAAACAGAAGGAGTGGCGGTTGTGTCTTTTAATGCGGATACCGATTATAAAAACAGCAGCGCTTTGTTCACGGTTTCTNNATCACGGTTTCTTTATCCCATTATGATTCCACTCCCGAGGCAAACGCCGCCATAAAAAGCATAATCAACAATCTTTCATCGAAGGAAATATATTTGAGCGGACAAACGGCGATGTCCTATTATACCCGTTTGGAAACCGTGGAAAGCATTATTAAGGTGGGTGTAATCATAGTTGTCGCCATATTGATAATGCTTGTGTTCACCTCAAACACATATTTTGAGGTAGTAATCTTAATCATGGTATTCGGAGTATCCGTCATCTTGAACATGGGCACCAATTTTTTATTCGACGGTATATCCTATATCTCCAATTTAGTGGCTTTGGTGCTGCAACTGGCCTTGTCTTTGGACTACTCCATAATTCTTTTACACAGATTCATGGAGGAAAGAAAACTAAGCGATGCCAAAACCTCCGCCGTTTTGGCGTTGACTAAAGGCGCGTCTGAAATATTTTCAAGTTCGCTGACCACCATAGCGGGGCTTTGCTCTTTAATTGTAATGACATTGCCCATCGGCGTGGAAATGGGACTGGCGCTTGCCAAAAGCATATTGTTCAGCTTGTTGACGGTAATATTCTTCATGCCCGCGGTGTTAATTCTTTTTGACAAGCAATTGCAAAAAACAAAACACAGAAGCTTTGTCCCCAACGTTTCCAAGCCCGCAAAGGCAAAATTAAAGTTTCGAATCCCCATTGCCATTGTATTTATAATTGCTGTGGCGCTGGCGGGAACGGGGCAATTTTTTAACGAATACTCTTTTAACATCAACGGCGCCAAACGCATAGTAGATTCCCAAGAAAGCATCGCCAAAGAATTTGGATATAAAAACGATTTGGCGGTTATTGTGCCCAAAGGCGATTATGAGAAAGAAGAGCAACTCATCAATTACATAAAAAGCAAGGATTTAATCAACAACGCCATGGGCTTGACAACCATCGAGGCGGTCGAAGGCTTGAAATTAACCGATTGCGTAACCCAGCAACAGCTTGCCCAAATGGCGGATTCTTTGGGCTTTAATCCCACGCTGATTGAACTATTGTTTACAATGTACAAAAACGAAAACGACCCAAACAATCAGCTTCCCGAAACCGAATATTCGGTTATGTTCATTGACTTAATGGAATTCGCGTCAAAGAAAATAAACGAAATGGGCATGCAAAGATCCGAATACGCCAAACAATTGCAGCAGCTGTCCATGGCGCGGGCCAATTTTGAAAGCCAAAATTACTCAAGGATAATGTTCAATATCAACAGCCCCACAGAAAGCGCGGAAAGTATTGCTTTGATAGAGGATTTATCGAAGGAATTGGGGCAATTTTATGACGAGTATTATTTGGCGGGAGAAAGCGTGGCCTGTTATGATATGGCCAAAGTGTTCCCGCGGGACAACTTTCTTGTAAGCTTTTTGACGGCTATGTTTGTTTTGTTGATACTGTATTTCACTTTCAAAAACTTAATTCTTCCGTTAATTCTGATAATCGCCATTCAAGGCAGCATATGGATAAACTTTGTCATACCTTTTTTAAGCTCAAGTCCCATTTCTTTCATAGGATATTTATTGGTGTGCGCCATTCAAATGGGAGCCACAATCGATTACGGCATTATTTTGACCAACAGATATTTGCAAATCAAGCATTTATATCCCGATAAACTTGAAGCCATGTCCCAAGCCGAAAACGCCGTCTTCCCCACCATTATCACCTCGGGAATCATATTGACAGTTTCGGGCTTGGCAATGGGTTTGGCCGCTGCGGGCGTGGTGGCAAGAATGGGCATGCTCTTGGGAATAGGCGCCGCCACCTCCATGTTGGTAGTACTGTTTATTTTGCCGTCTTTATTGCTTATCTTCGATAACATAATCGAAAAAACATACTTTAACAAAATATTCCCAAAAAGAAAAACCAAACCAAATTAATACCGCCCAACGGCCAACTATTAATGAATAAATTTTTGCCATAAAAAAAGCGGCAAGGTAAACCTTGCCGCTTGCTTTGTCTTTATAGAATCAATTTCATTCTTCTTTCTCTTCATTTTCTTGCGTTGAGGTAGCGGCGCTCTGCTCGGCTTCGCTTTCCTTAGCCTCCCTTACTTTGGGATAGATTATATTGGCCACCATTTCTTCGCCGTCAATTTTTGTGGTCGCGTTTTCGGGAAGATTTATGTCTTTGACATAAAGCGCTTCTCCCAATTTCAGATTGGATACGTCCGCTTCCAAAAAGTCAACGGTGGCGCTTGCGGGATATTCCAATTCCAGCGCATGCATAATTTGCTGCGCAATCATGCCTTGACTTTCTATGACATGTTTCCCGACTAATTTAATGGGAACTTCGGCGACAATGGTATCGCCCGCCGATACCTTGAGCAAACTGAAATGAATTATGTCGTCGAGTTTTGTTATGATATTCTGCACTTCTTTGAAATATACGTCATAGCTTTTTCTTCCCAGTTTAACTTTGAAAATCTTATTTTGCCTATAAGTTTTATAGTATTGCAAAAGCTCTCTCGCTTCGGCTTGAATTGGCGTGGATTGCAAATCCTTGCCATAAATTACCCCGGGCACGTATCCTTTTTTTCTGATTCTGTTGACTTTCTCCACTCTCTTTTCAATCTTCATATTTTCCGCCTCCCAAAATTTTTATTGATATTATAATTGTACCCCTTTCCCCAAAAAAAGGCAAATGGGCTGTATTTCATAATAATTATTCAACAAAAACGCGTTTTCTAAACCAATGCGATTTATTCTTCGACCACTTACAATAATTTAAACTCGCCATTTGTAAAAAAAATGATATTGACATAGATTATAAATTGTAATAATATATAAATATAGGGGTTTACAAATCTTTTCATCAGCTTGTATAATACCAATAAAGCTTAGGGTTATTAAAAGGAAAATATCATGGCTAAAAAGCCGTGGCAGTAATGTCATTTGACGTTGTTGTACTGATGGGATATAGTTCAGCGCATGGAATACTGAAAAGAAAATATTTTCCTTGTGATGAAAATGGTAAAAGGTTGTAGGGAGGAGGACAATTACTTTTTAGAAGTTGAAAACAAAGAAGCCCATTATCAAAAAATTTTTAGCTGTCTTGAAAATAATAGCATAAGTATGTTAATATAATAAAAAGAGTTTTGTATGGAATAGGGGAATTATTGTGAATAAAATAAGTAAGTTTTTTTATCATATCAAAAATATTAAAATTAATAATTCAGTAATATTGTTCATTATATTGCTTTCTATGATAATTGCAAGTTCTTGTTTTTTATATTTTTTCAATAGGGACAATGCTAATCTAACCAGTGGTGTTAGTTTTGATCCCGATCCTTTAATTGATGAAATGAATTTAATTAATGAATTGGATATTGCTGGGTTTCAATCATTTGAAATAAAAAAAGGATTTTTTTATTCAACTATTGAATATTATCAAGGCACGATGATCTTTGAAGAAAGCGCTTATGAAACTATTACATTAAATTCAGTGCCTACAGTACATATTGGGGATATCAAAGCACATAGCAGTAGTATCCATATTGGGTAGAGATGAGTTGCCCAAAAGTTTTTATGCCTTTTTTATGCCTTAAGTTAAAATAGAGGTCAAAAAAATGGTGCAAATGTCGCTTTTAAAACAATATACTATTTTGTAAAAATATTTAAAATGATATTGACATTAATTACAAATTATAATATTTTATGAATATGGGGGTCTATTCATTAATTCTGAACACATAAAAGATCTTCATAATAATAAATTAAGTAAATATTATTCTTTAAGTATAATTTCTTACAATAAGAAAATTATAGGAGAAAGAAATATGATATGGGTATGCAAAATATATGGCTAACATCAACGCTCTCATTTTTGAGCAGAGGAGGAAAATATTATGGCTAGAAAAATCATAGGAATGGTAGTTGCAGTGGTAATGCTATTTAGTGTTGTTGTTTTGACAGGATGTAGTCCAGCGCATGGAATACCTGAAGGAAAATATTATCCTTGTGACGAATATGGTCAAAGCTTATGGGGGGGGAGCGGATTACTTTTTATTGGTTGAAAAGAAAAAAGCCATGTATTATTCAAGCGGACTACTTTCTAATAAATATAAAATTGTTATGGAGGAAGGGAAAATATATTTCGATGAATATGTATTCACTGACTTTATTTCAGGAACAAAGCATGGAAACAATAGTAGGAATGAAGCGAAATATGACGAAAAGACAGGGCTTTTATATATTGGTTGGTATTTTATCAAAGAAGAATAATTTTATTAGCCTTAGGACAGAACAAAAATGAAATGCTCGTTTTTGAGCAAAGATTATGGCAAGAAAAAGAATCATCATAGGAATGGTAGTAGTAGCGGTAATGTTGCTTTCGGTTTTTTGGCTTAGCAGTTGTAGCAATTCGCACGGCATACCAAATGGCAGTTATGGTGGCGATGTGAATGGAGGTGTTATGCATACAGAGGAATACAAAAGCGACTATTTTTGGCGAGTTAAAGGCGACACGGCACATTATTATGCAAGTGGGCAACTTTCCTATAAAGGCAAAATAATTAATAAGGATGGCAGGTTGTATTTTGAACTCTATTCAGTTAGTGGTATTTTTGGTAAAAAAAGCGGTGATGCCTTTGAATGCGAGGTGGAATATGACGAAACAACGAAGAGGTTAACAGTGTACTCAGGCACACCAATATTTCGCTACAGATAGCAGCGGGAGTACCTCTCAAGACCGTATCGGCAAGAGCAGGACACAGCACCACAAAGGTCACAGCCGATATCTACGCACATATGATACAATCAAGCGACAGAGCAGCAGCAGACAAATTAGGCGAGATATTGGGGTAATGTATCAAGGATAAGAGCGGCGAGGGTAAAAGCTTGTTGCTTTTTTTGTTCAATTAAAGAATGATTAGTATTGACAAAACTTATTACGCCATGAGTATAATAAATTTAGGTGGGAATTAGACAACAAGATAGATTTTCCAAAAGTATGAAAAATACAGTAGATGTTATTCTTAAGGTAGAATATAATGTATCATCATTTAAATAGATAAAGGAGTTTTATTATGATTAAAAAAATGATTTGTTTGGGGGTGATTCTAGTTATGGTTATATTAGCATTTACAGCCTGCAATAGCAAGGATAATGAAACATATGGTAAACCTCTTCCTTTTAATGTAGCTTATAGCGGAACAATGTACCCAGTAACAGAAACTTATTTGAAAGAAAAGGTAGATTCTTTACAAGACTTAATTTATTTAAGCAATGAAAATGATTATCCGTTTTTTAATGAAATCGATGAAAATTATAATAGTGATTTAAGTCAAAAGGTGAGAGAGTATGATGATTCATATTTTATTAATAAAGCTCTTATTTTAGTTTTTTTCTATGAAACTTCTCAGAGTCCTACCAAAATTGATTCGGTAAGAATTAAGGATAATTCTATAAACGTTATCATAGCTCGACCAGGAGAAATGTATACAGCAAATGATGCAGAAACAGTTTATGCTTTTATAATTGAAGTCAATAAAAAGGATATTGAAAGTATAAATGAAGTAGATACAAAATTAATCAATAAAGGAAAAGTAAAAGATTTTAATTAACATAATGAATAATGCAAGATATAACTATAAGCAACATTATTTAACAATGCAAAATAAGTAAATATAGTAAGGGGGAAGAATTTGTTATGGTTTAGTTTAATAGGATGATTTAAAAAAACCCTTAATTAGCACTGAAAAATCATAATAGTCATATTTTTCATAACTATCAGATTGATATATTTTTCTAATCTCATCTCTACTAAGCTCAAATCTTAAACCCTTCAAAACTTCATCTTTTAAAACCATAACTTCACCTATACCTTTAAATGCTTTTTTATCTCTTTAAAGTTTCCATCACGTAATTAGATTATAACACATTATATGGATGAAACGAATAATTAAAATACACATTAAGAATAGTAAAATTTGCTACTTCTTTTTTTTGCGTGTTTCAAACACTCCCTATCAACCACAAAATGAATAAATCAACTTTCATATGGTTCAAATGGTTCAAATTTTTTGAACAATAGATAATATTATCTCAAATTAGATTTAATCTTTTGAATTATCTCTTTACACTCTTTTATTGATAATTTCATTTCTTTTGCAAAGTTTATCAAATCGTCTTCTGTTGGATTTCCTTCACCCAGAACGGTCATTTCGTGCTCAAATTTATTGCTAGTTTTTGTAATATCATATGCTGGAGATAACACATAGCCATTTTGTTTTTCATCATATAAAAACGCAAAATTTTTGCCGTGATCATCTTTATTTTTATAAAGCACATTAAAACTCATTCTTCTATATGCTTCATATAAATCTTTTTGATTAACGCAAATTTTTTGAATTACTTGAAACAAATGAGTATAATCCAAGTTTGGTATTCTATGAGTTGTTTCTAAAAGTGCTGACAATGAAATCATATGAACTTTTTTGTTGTTTTCTCTATCAAACCTTTTAGCCCCAAAAAAACCTTCATATATTTTTGACGGAAATAACTTAAACTCATTTGTGTTTATTCCACATTTTTTAGCAAGTTCATTTGCTTTATATTCCAGTTTTCCAATATTTATTGGATCAATTGAAGAAGGAAACTTAACAATCCATTCTCCAAAATCATTTTTAATATGTGCCTTAGGTCTTGCACCGCCACTTGACCCACCAAAAGCAAAAACTTTGTCCAAATCAACAACATCATCGGTATCATCTAATATTTTTTTTACTTCAAGAGCAAGTTTATCTAAATCTACACTTTGTTTTTCATTTTCTATTTGCATAGGCTCATAATCAAGCCCACCCAAACCTTTTCCACTTATTAAAGTAAGTCTCACTAGTGGTGATAATTTATCAAAATTAATTCCTTTTTTTGCAAGCATTCTTCTAACTAATAACTCCCCCCATCCATCTGGTAACGAATCATTAAAAACACCAAACAACCCGTTAAAATGTGGCGATTTTGAAATATAAACCTCACTACTTAATGGCAAAGAAAGCGGAGATATTGAAAAACCATTTCTCAACCATTCGTCATCATATTGAAAAGCAATTTGCTTATTATCAAGTTCTTGTAAATAGCCTACAATTTTATTATTAAACTTAACAAGAACTCTTTTTATATCAATTTTCATTATTTCATATCCCTTAAACTTTTTATAATAGGATTTTTAAACAACTCATTAAAGTCTTCCAAACAATCAATAACATCGCTTATTTTCAGCAAAGAAGAAAGAGAAATGTCACCAGTGGATTCAAACCTTCTGATAGATCCATAACTAACCCCAGATCTCTTTGAAAGTTCTTTCTGGCTTATGCCAAACTCCGCTCTTCTCTTCTTAAATCTATTAACCAAATCATCTTTTACAGATTGTTTTGTTGTGACATTCACAAAGTCACCAATATCAAATCTTCTTCTCATATGCTAATATATTATCACTTTTGCTTTATTTTGTCAATATATTGATAATATATTAGCAACTTATTTTTTATTATTATGAGTAAATATGTAATATTTTGCAGAAAATTTTAGCAATATTGTTTGCAGTTTTACAAAATTTTTAATATAATAATAGATTGTACTTTTAAACATATTAAAAAGTTGGAAATAAAAATTATGAAAAAACAACTTATAACCCTTTCATTAATTTTAATGCTCGTCTTAAGCCCACTATTGCTGGCAGGATGCACAAAAGAAATTATTTATGATGGCATTAAATTAAGTGATACAAAAATTATAACTAGCGAAGGAAAAGATTCGGTTTCTAAAGCTGAATACAAAACACTCAAATTTTCATGTGTTGTTAAAAATACAACCGACGAGACACTTAGTTTTGAAGTAGTGTTCAGTTATAGAAGCGGCGGCTTGTTCGATATGCGCACAAAAAAACATAAACAAGAAGTTACATTATCATCTGGCGAAAGCAAGTCCTTAACATACACAACAGATAAAATTTATTATGGCATTATAGATGAGAAAAAAATATCAATCGCAAATGTAAATTAAGAACTTTTATGGTTAAATAATGGGAGTGTTAAGTTAAAATGAAAAATATAAGTGATATAAGCACTTGGGGGCAATAAGGTCCCAATGCCCCCAAACCCCTATTCCCTCATCAAATTCCCCTTATCATGTAAGCCTTATGGCTGAAGATATTGCGAGGATTAGGGTTGTAGTTAAGACCTGCGACTTGTGCGGGAGTAAGATTATTAAGGCTTGAATGAGGTCGCAGGAAGTTGTAAAAAAAGATAAAAACGCAAATTAGATTGTTAGCACTTTCAAAGCTGTTAAAACCTTGTTTAGTAGCCTCTATTGAACGACGCGACTATCGCGTGGTTTTCTGTATACAAAAAGCCTGAAAATTTTTTGTTTTCGAGTTTTTTGTTTTGATTAAAAATTAAACTTAAATTATGTTTATAGGTTTTTAACTAATTAAAATCTTTAAACATTTCAAGGGTTATGCCTTCAAGGTATCCGCCTTGTTCAAATTTGTAGTGCCAACATTGTTCCCACTCAGGTGTGTGTTCTTCTCTATAGTCCGCACTCCAGAAGAATGAGTATTTTTCAACTGTTTTAGGCTCTAGAATATTTTCACCCACACGAACAGTAAATGCAGGAGCTTCGGTTTCGGAATGTCCATATAGAAGTATTACGGTAAATTCTAAATACTGTTCTTTTTGGCCCTTAGTTTGTTTTAGACTGTGATCAACCCCCTGTAAAATTGCCACAGGTTGACCATCGCTTCTTACTAACCAAACGTTGTCATATTCTGTTTCAGGAACCTTTTCATTTAAGTCATACCATTGAAATGTGATGCCATCGCCACCCGACAATGTAATAGGCGCAACTGCTGGTCCTCCGCAACCGACAAATGCAAAGGTTGCAACAAGCATTAAAAATATAACTGTAGAAAACCTTATCCATTTCATAATTTCACCTCCAAATTATTATTTACGTTCTGTTAGTCAATAAGCAACTTCCATAACTTATTATAGTTCAAAGCCATAATCTAACCTCCGTTTTATTAATCATACCACTTTTTTGTATGTTTTCACAATTGTTTTATTCGTTTTTTCAAACGTTTTTGATGATTTTTTCAAATTCTAATATGTGTAATAATTTTATTTTTCTCAAATCGTTCAAAAGTAGTATATAAAAAGAAAAAGGGACCAGTAAATCGCCTGAAATATGACTACTACTGATCTCTTAAAAACTGGCGAATAGGAGATTTTCCCCTTTCTGCCAACAAATAAAAAAGGTCTGACATTGTATCAAACCTATNNTGGAGCTATTGACGGGATTTGAACCTTTTTCCCTCGTCGTACGCTTCGCTTGCACTCCTCACGAGCTTTGGCTACGGACAGTCACACAGGACTGTCCGCTTAACGCGTCGCTCCTCGTCTTTTCCTCGGTCACGGGTTCAAACTCATATATGCACTATAAAAGACAGCCCTTGTGGACTGTCTTTTATAGTGGAGCTATTGACGGGATTTGAACCCGTGACCTCGTCCTTACCAAGGACGCGCTCTACCTACTGAGCTACAACAGCATATCACGCCGCAATGGCGTATAATCTTAAGTCGCTTTTAATATTATATTTGCCGAGGGGGATATTGTCAATCGAATTTCAGACAAAAAGTTTACATGACAGTATTTATGGTCTATAATATCAATAAAGAAATAAGGAGAAAATTATTATGTCTTTAATGCTTGAAGAATTATTGTCCGCGCATAAATCGCTGGGCAAAATCATTGAAACCAATCTTGAAACAATCGATAAAATTTCACAAGAAACAAAAAATAAAAATATAGCGTTTATAACCACCGTGGCCAGAGGCACAAGCAATCACGCCGCCGCTTTTTTCAAATATATTTGCGAATTAAAAAGCGGAATCATGGTGTCAAGGTTTAACCATTCGGTAACAACGATAGCAGGCAAAAATGTGGACATGTCAAAAAGCCTTGTTATCGGCATATCCCAAAGCGGCACAAGCCATGACACTCTTAAGGTTATGCAAACCGCCAAAGAATGCGGAGCGATTACCGTCGCCGTTACCAACTATCCGTCCTCTCCACTTGCCAAGCTTTGCGACCATCACATTTATTTGAATTGCGGAGAGGAAAAAAGCGTGGCCGCCACCAAGACTTTTACTTTACAAATAGCCAACCTGCACCTGCTGGCATGCAGATTGGGCGGAGAAGAGGCTCCCGACTTTGACAAAATCGCCAACGATATATGCGCATATATCAAAAATATCGCCCATATTGAAGCTCTTGCCCAAAAGACAAAAAACATGAATAACATGATTGTGTTGTCAAGAGGCATCACCCTGCCCTTTGCGGACGAGCTCAGCCTTAAACTGCTGGAAACCTGCTATAAGTTCTCCCGAAGCTATTCTGTGGCTGAATTCGCTCACGGCCCTTACGCCCTTGTCGAAAAAGGCAGAACGGTATTGTTGCTTGCTCCAAGCGGAGACTACGCTCAGGATTTTATCAAAATAGCGCACCGCCTAAAAAGCGATAACGCCGAGCTAATCGCCTTCACGGACATAAAAGAAATTATGGCGCTGAGCGACTATTATTTGGAAATGCCTTCCGTCGATAAAAATTCGGAGATTTACTTGTATATCACGGCTTTGCAGTCCTATGCGGCTTTCACCGCCCAAAGCTTATCCCTTAATCCCGATAAGCCGAGAGGATTAAACAAGATTACCAATACGCTGTAAATTCAAATTGGAGGCGGCTTTATGGATATCAATACCACAAAAACGCTCAATAACGGAGTGGAAATACCCATAATTGGACTGGGCGTATTCAAATCCGGAATTCATACCTACAGAGCGGTGCGACACGCTCTGGAAGCGGGATACCGCCACATCGATACCGCTTCCTATTACCAAAACGAAGAAGCGGTAGGCAAAGCTGTCAGAGACAGCGGAATTGACCGCGAAGAAGTCTTCATCACCTCCAAGCTGTGGACGGACGACATGCGAAAACGCAGAGTAAGACAAGCTTTGGAAAAATCGCTGTCTTTGCTCAACACCGACTACTTGGACCTTTACCTCATCCATTGGCCGGTTAAAGAAGAATTTGTAAATTCTTACAAGGTCATGGAAGAGCTGCGCTCGGAAGGAAAAATCAGAGCCATCGGCGTAAGCAATTTTCAAATCCATCATCTCAAGACATTGATGACTCAAACCAATTTAACGCCCGCCGTCAATCAAATAGAAAGTCATCCCTATCTCAACAACAACGAAGTTTTTGAGTTTTGCAGACAAAACAATATCATGCCCCAAAGCTGGAGTCCTTTGGCCAGAGGGAAAGCCCTTGAAGACGCCAAACTTAAAGTTCTGGCATCCAAATACAACAAAACGGTAGCCCAAATAATAATAAGGTGGCATATCCAAAAAGGCGTAATAGTAATTCCCAAGTCCGTACATAAAGAACGGATTATCGAAAACGCCGAAGTCTTTGACTTCAATCTCACCGATCAAGACATTATGGAAATAGACAAGCTGGACTGCGATTTGAGAACGGGCTCGCATCCCGACACCTTTACTTTTTAGCTTACCTTATTTACCCCAAGATAAATTATGGATAAAGCTTGACTTTACTTAATTTTTGCGGCTTGACAAACATTGAAAAGCTAATGTAATATTATATCTGTATAAATATATTTATTTATACAAAAAACTTACAAGGAGTCGGCATGATTTCTTACCGCGATAAGCTGTCCCGCATAACATTTATTCTTCTGTTGGCGTCTGTGTTAATGATAATCGTTACCGGCTGTAGCGCCGGCGGAATTAAAGTGAGCTTTGATACCGACGGCGGTTCTCCCATCAGAGATATTTCCATAGACAGTTCCATGGAATCAGTGCCCAGACCCAACGATCCCGTCAAAGAAGGGTTTTATTTCGATAACTGGTATACGGATGCGGAAAGGACACAGGTTTTTGATTTCAGCGTAGTACCGGACAGAAGCATCACATTATACGCAAAGTGGCTACCGCGGGAGCTTACGGTAACCTTTCGCGCCAAGCTGCCCAATGAAAGCTCATACAGTTACATATACAGGACGATAATATACGGCCAGCCTCTTACGCCGCACATTCCCTCCGTTCCCGAAAGGACGGGTTATATAGGCAGCTGGGATTTGGACAATGTGCCTTTGGACCGAGTTACGCAAGATCTCGTTATTGACGCCGTGTATACCCAAAAGCCGTTTACCATGACTTTTATTATTGACGATCAAACCCCTCCCATCGTAGTTACTGAATTCGGCGGTCAGCCATACCAAAAACCCGACAATCCCGAACGGCATAATTTTATTTTCGGCGGTTGGTTTACCGACCCTGAATTCACATCGCCCTATGTTTTCCCCAATGTCATGCCTTCGGCTGACATCACGCTTTACGCGTGGTGGGTGCGCGAAAGCGAAATCGGGGAACTTTTTGTATACGAAACGGCAGATTATGCGGGCGGAACGGATAACGCCATAAGAATAACCGGCTTGACAAGGGTGGCGCAATATCAAACCAACATGCTTATCCCCGAAGAAATAGAAGGCTTGCCCGTTAAGTATATAGGCTACGACACGCCTTATTCCCAATTAACCACCCCTCAAGAAAAAGACAGACACATGGTATTTAAGTCCGAATACCTTAATACCGTACATATCTCGGACACAATCGAATACATAGGCTCGATGGCTTTTTCGGGCGCGCCTTCGTTTACGTCGATTACTTTTATGGACAATCCTTCTTTAAAAAAGATATGCGACGCGGCGTTTATGAATTGCCATAGCCTAAACGGCCTATATATCCCCCAAAGCGTTGAATATATCGGCGATTTGGCTTTTGCCGCCATTGATTTGCCCGCAAATGTGGAAATGAGTCTTTCTTATGTGCTGATGCCCATAGGCAGCAGGCTTTCTCATTTGGGCGACGCCGTTTTCAAAGGAACGCGATATTTGACTTCCTTTACCGTTCCCGCCTCTCTTGAGGAAGTAAACTACAAGATGTTTGAAGACAGCAGCCTTGAGGAATTCGCCGTTGAAGACGGACACCCCCATTACGTGGAAACGGACGGCGTCATATTCTCCGACCACGGCACCACTCTTATATGCTTTCCGAACAAAAAAGCGACGACCTACAGCGTGCCGCTGATAACCACGAAAATCGGCGTAAACGCTTTCAGAAACAACAGTATGCTTACGCGCATAACCTTGTCGGGCGCCACAAACGAGATACAAGCTTACGGCATGTACAATATGCCCAATCTTATGACCATTGATTTTATCGGTTATTCTCAATTGACTTACATAAACGAATACGCCTTTGCGGGATGCGTAAGCCTTACAAGTTGGAGCTTTCCTGAAATGCTGCTGTCCATAGGTGATTACGCCTTCAGCGGAATTAACGGCAGGCCTATGGCGCTTCGCAATATATCTTTTGGCAACAGGCTGGAAGCGATAGGCGATTACGCTTTTAATGACTGTACTTTATTGTCCTCGGCAAGAATACCGTCTTCGGTAATTACCATAGGCGAAGGCGCTTTCAAAAATTGCCGTCAAATGCTGCTTGAAATAGATGTGGACGGAAGCAGGCTTACCGAAATCGGAGATTACGCGTTTTACGGCTGTTACAACACAAGAACCGTATATCTTCCCTCAAGCTTGATAAGCTTGGGAGATTACGCCTTTTCCGCTCCCGAGGACGAAAGCTTGTTTATGCAGCTTACCACCGTCGCGATTGTTTCCGACATATCGGGAGTGAGGCGACTGGAGCGCATAGGAAAAGGCGCTTTTAAGAACTGCATATATCTTGAACAATTTCAAGTTCCCGAAAGAGTGAGCGACATAGGCGAAGAAGCTTTTTACAATTGCAGAAGCTTAAGGGTTACCATAGTGGCGCTTAACAATGTTTTAAGGGAAATCAAGCCATACACTTTTTATGGCTGCATAAATTTGACCAATATCATCATACCGTCCACGGTAATTAAGATAGGCGATTACGCTTTTTACGGCTGCATATACCTTGCCACGGTATCTTCGGGCACGCAGGTGTCGGACAGCAACATATCCATAATAGGCGAATCGGCTTTTGAAGGCTGCATAAGGCTTACCAGCCATGAATCGGACACCTCAAAACAAGTATTGTTCCCCAATACCACGATAGTGGGTAGAAGAGCTTTCTTCGGCTGCTCGCAATTGGACAATGTGGTTATCCCCAGACATGTTACCACTATTGAAGAAGAGGCTTTTGCCGAATGCGTTTCATTGAGAGTAATAAATACGGCCGCCGCCACGCTGACCGTATTAAAAAGCAATGTCTTCAGGGGATGTTCCAAGCTTACCAATTTTGTGTTGCCCGATTCGGTAACCACTTTTGAAGGCCATCCTTTCACAAATTGCCAGAGCTTGGTATTCTTTACAGTAAGCGCTGATAATCCCAATTTTACCGCCGTACAATCGGAACAAGGAAACTACAATGTTCTTTATACAAAATCTTCGCCCAAAACAATAGCTTTGTTCCCTACCGGTATACAAACGGCGTTTGCGGTCGCTCAAGATGTGGAAGCCATAGCTCCTCACGCTTTCAACAGCTCAAGAATAACGAGACTTACCTTTGCCCCTTCGGAAACCCAAATAAGCATAGGCGATTACGCTTTCGCTCAATGCAATTATCTGACCGAAGTCGTTATTTCTCCAAGAGTAAAGCAAATAGGCAATTTTGCTTTTTACAATAACGCCATACTAAGGCAAATAGCCTTGCAGCCCGACACGGATAACGAAAACGCCCTTACCATAGGCGATTACGCTTTTTCGGCCGTCCCCGCCGCCGAAATAACCATACCCGAAAGGGTGTCCTTAATAGGCGTGGGCGCTTTTGAAAAATGCTACAGTTTAACCAATATAGTTTTTGAACAAGCTTCCGAAATCGAGCTGCCGCTGAACATAGAAGGCCATGCGTTCGCCGAATGCTCAGCGCTTGCCCAAATAGAGCTGCCCGCCCGGCTGGCGTATTTGGGCGACTACGCTTTTTCGTTGTGCGTAAGCTTGCAAAACATTGACTTCACTCAAAGCTCCTTGCCTCTTGAGCTGGGCTCGTATGTGTTTGACAATTGCCATTTCGTTTATGAAATCACTATTCCGTCAAGGCTTGTTTCCATGGGCGAAAATGTATTTTATTATAATACCTCTCTGGAAAAAGCGGTTTTTGAGGAATTGGACGGAACGGTTTACAATCCCGAAGGCGTATCGCTGGGCCAAGGCGCGTTTATCGGATGCAACGAACTCAGGCAGGTAACCATTCCCGCGCATTTTACGCTGATAGGAGATTACGCCTTTTACGGCTGCAAAAATATATTCAATATTGATTTCACCGACGGGGATATGGATTTAACTATCGGAAAGTACGCTTTCAGCGCCTGCTCTTCCATAGACTCCTTCGTTATTCCCGCCAGAACGGTATTTATCGACAGCCATGCGTTTTATAACAGCTCTCTGGGCAGCGCCGCGCTCAAAATGAATGACGGCGGCAATGAAGTTATCGCTTACCGTAAAGATTTAGTTTTTGAAGACAGCCAAAAAGAGCTTATTTTAGGTCAAAGCTGTTTTGAAAATACCAATTTGTCAAATGTCGTCATACCCAAAAGGGTAACGGAAATCGGCGCTTACGCTTTCAGCAACAACCCCAATCTTGTGCTGATAAGCTTTGAAGAAGGCGCGCTTTGCTCTGTAATAATGGAAGGCGCGTTCAGCAATATCGGAAGCGCCGAAATCGCGGACAGCGGCATGGAATTTGGCGCGCTTGTAGGATATGATTACTTTGCGTATAACGAAGACAGACGGGTTGAATTGCCTTTGAATGTCGAGACAATAGGCGATTATGCCTTTAAGGATACTTCAAGCTATACCGACATAATCCTTAACGAAGGTTTGTTGACGATAGGGCAAGGCGCTTTTTACGGCTGCAAAGGAATAACCTTTATGCGCATTCCTTACACCGTTACTCTAATAGATGACATGGCTTTTTATGGATGCTCTTCGCTGCAAAATGTGGAAATAACAAGCGACGACGAGTATACGCTGGGCAGTTATGTATTTGCCGATTGCGCCGGCTTGACCTCGCTGTCGCTGAAGATGGTTTCCTTAATCGGCGACGCGCCCGCTTACGGATGCAATAATCTTTCCATGCTTAATGTGGACATAAACAATCCTTATTATCGAACCATTAACGATGTATTGTACACCGGCAATGTGGATTACGGCGACGGAAAAGTATACTCCGAAGACGAAATGCTTATACTGTACCCCGCCGGCAAACAGGGCTCCACCTACGCCATATCCCATAAAACAAGGGAATTGGGGCCGAGAGCGTTCAGCGGAAACAAGTATTTGACAGGTCTTAATCTCAACGAAGCGGGCACTACCATCGTAAGAATATACGACAACACCTTTGAAAACACCTCCCCGAATTTGGAATTCTTCGTAAGCAGCTCAATGGATTTCATTTACAAACAAAATCCGCTGTGGAGGGGGCACGCCGCGAATATAAAGAGCTTCTCCCTTTCTGTAGAAAACTTCATAATCGAAGTATTGCCGGGAGATCCGAACAGCTGCCGCATAGTCAAATATATTGGACTTGCGGATATTGGCTCAAATCTTGCCATTCCCGTTACATTGCGGGGATTGAAGGTAAAAGAAATCGCCCCCAACGCCTTCAGCTACAATTCCATATTGCAAATAATTACCTTGCCTCAAGGCATCACTAAAATATCCGATTACGCTTTCTATAATTGTTCGGCGCTGACCACAATTAATATAAGCGACAGCGTGCAAGAAATAGGAGAATACGCTTTCTACGAATGCAAGGCTTTGCGGAATGTGAATTTCGGCTCCAACAGCCTGCTTACCTCAATAGGCAATTACGCTTTCCAATTGTGCGTTTCCTTAGAGACAATCAGCTTGCCGCGCAGATTAAGACACATAGGCATGTTTGCTTTCGCGGGCCTTGAAAACAACATGATGAATTTAAGGAACGCCGTTTTCCCCGCCGACAGCATATTGGAAACCGTCAGCGCGTACGCCTTCCAGCACAATCAAGCCATGAATACCATAGAATTTCCCAAAAGCCTTAAGCTTTTAGGAGCCAGAGCCTTCAACAATTGCCAATCGCTTGTCAGCATTATACTTAACCGCGGCGCCGACGACTTGGCGATTACCGAGTTACAAAACGACTATACCTTTGCGGGCACAAGAGAAGAATTGATGATATATGTGCCTCAGCAAGCCATGAAAGAGTATCTTAAAGCGAGGTATTGGAGAAACATCACTTCCAAAATCAACAGCAAGGACTCTTTGCACAGCAGTTATTCGATAGAGCTTATCAATTATAATTACAACGCCGTTCGAGTGGTGGAATATTTGGGATTGCCCTTGCCCGACAATAAATACGATAAGAGCTATGTCAACGACTTCAACGCGCTGGAAACGGTATTAAAACTGCCGGTCGTAACCATAAATGAGGAAAACAAAACCTTCAGCCACAGAATAAACCAATCCACAAAAATAACCGATTACAAATCATACGCGGCTTTGTCGGCGGAGACCGTAACGGTATATGATGCCTTCGATCGGCTGCACACCGTAAGGATAGAAAGAATTACTTTTGTCATAGAAGGCGTAAGGTTAAACAAATATTTGGGAGACCAGCAAGATATTTCTATCCCCGCAGTCATTGCCGATAAGCCGGTATTGGAAATCGGAGAATACTGCTTTAATTATAAAATAAGGAATGTTATTGTTCCCGAAGGCGTGCTTTCCATAAACCGAAACGCCTTCCGTTATTGCGTCAATCTCAACAGCGTGCAATTGCCGCTCAGCTTAATCAGCATAGGCAATTCGGCTTTTTACGGCACCGCCGTAAAGAATGTGTCCATCGGCGCGGAATTAACCATAAACGCAAGCAGATTAATCACTATCGGCGATTACGCTTTTTATAAATGCGTAAATCTTACTTCTTTCAAAGCGCCGCAAAATACCGACATCATAGGCAATTACGCTTTTTCTTCGGAATTGCCGCACAGAATGAAATTAAATAATGTGGAATTTTTAGGCGTGGATATGACCTCAATAGGCATAAACGCTTTCGCGTTGACCGATATAGTTACGGTTACCCTTCCCAATCGGCTTAAGACAATACACAAAGGGGCTTTCAAAAACTGTCGCTATTTGCTTGCCATTTATATCGACGACGACACCCCCACTTCTTCAATAATAAATCTTGCTGCCGACGCCCAAGACCTTTTGGAAGGATGCGACTACGCGAAAATATATGTCAGGGATTACAAACTCAATTATTATAGAAGCAGCTCAAGCAGTTGGAACAGCTTGGTTTCAAAAATATTCAGCTTGGACATGATTTTTGACGGCTTTGCCATAAGCGTTATAGATCCCGACGCCAAAACCGCCGAGCTTGTCCACTATGTGGGCGATGAAATCAATGTGATTGTGCCTTCGCATATTAACGGCCACAAAATAGTGTCCATACTTCCCAATGTATTTAATTACGCTGTCAAGACGGTTACCGTTCCCAACACCGTAAACACCATCTCCGCCAACGCTTTTTACAAAAGCGGAGTAGAGGAAGTTATGTTTGAGGCGGGCTCAACTCTTGAATCCATAGGCCAAAACGCCTTCCGTTATACTCCGCTCAAATCCATAACCATACCCATATCGGTAAGAAACATCGCGAGCTTTGCTTTTGCCGATACCATGCTGAGCTCCATAACATTTGAGGGCGAAGATATATTGGAAATCGAGGGCGAACCCGTGGGCGATCTGGTGTTAAGCTCAAACGCTTTCTCCAACAATATCGAGCTTATTGAAATCACCCTGCCCAAGAGATTGCGCTCCATAGGAGACTACGCCTTCCATAACAACATCAACCTTAGGGATATCGCTTTGCCCGAAGACGGCAATTTGAATATAATATACAATTACGCTTTCTCCCATTGCCATTCCCTAAAAGAAATCACCATACCGTTTACCGTGCTTCAATTGATGACCGGCGTATTTAATTATTGCACGGGACTTGAAACGGTTTATGTAATGAGAGGCGACGACGGAGTAAGAACGTCGGACGGCTTGACAACGGCGGGACCGGGATTGTTCAACAACATAAACAATTCTTTCCTGAAAATATTCGTTCCGCGCAACAGCTTAACCGAATACAAAAACAATTTGGCAAACTGGAAAAGCTACGGCGGCTACAGCGAAAGCGGAATTTATAATCCCGTCATATACCCTGACTATATTTTGCCTCATCAATTCCATGGGGATTTCGCTTACAGTATTTTAAGTTCCAATTCCATCCATTTGACGCAATACAGAGGCGCTCAAACCGATATAATCATACCGGGCAGCATCGAAATAGGCGGAATAAATTATGAAGTAAGGTCCATAGGCAGATTCTTCGGGAATCCCAATCTAAAAAGCGTAACCATGCTTGAAGGCTACAGGCAAACAATAAGTTTATTCGCTTTCAGCGATTGCGTGTCTTTGGAAAAGGTGGTTTTGCCCTCTTCCGTTGAAACAATCGAGGGATACGCTTTCAATAACTGCGTCAGCTTGAGGTCAATCAATCTGCCCGAAAACATCAAGACTATTCCTACCGCCGTCTTCCAAAATTGCCGCTCGCTTAAATCAATCGACTTGCCGTCCACGGTAATAGCCATAGAGGAAGCGGCCTTCATAAACTGTTCGTCGCTGCTCAGATTGCGCCTGAACACTCCGGGAGTAATCGAAGGGGGCAACAGCATGCTGATGAACACCAATCCCCATCTCAAGATTTTTGTGGAATCGCAGTATTTGATTAATTATCGCCAAAAAACCATATGGTCGGTATTTGCCAATCAAATAATCACGCATAATACGATATTCGGCAATTTCGCCGTTGAAAGCATGCCCAACAACAGAGTCAGGATATTGCAATACATAGGAAATGTGGATATCCTATATATTCCGCAATACATTCAAGGCAGAGAAGTGGCGGAAATTTCCGTAAACGCCATAATACCCGAAATAGGTCTTATCTTATTGCCCGAGGGCAGCGAAATAAGCTATGGCGAAGATATCGCGGACAAAATAAATTATTACGAAATATAATAAAAGCGGCGTTTATCGCCGCTTTTATGATTATTCTTTTGCTTTTTCATATCATCATTTTTCCGTTATCGTCCACCACAATAAATATTTCTTCTTCTTCATTGGTTTGCGCGTCTACATAAATATAATATTCTGTATCGCCTTTTTGGCAATGATATTCCACCGCCGCTTTTTCTTTATGGGTTACAGTGGGAATGATAACAAACCTTTTGTCTATAAGCTCAAGATCGGGATGTAAATCGTACTCCACTTCGTCCATATTGGGAAGAATGGATGTCCTTCCGCCGTCCTCGGTATGGTTATAAAGATAGTTCTGCGCCTCAAATCCCACCACATCGCCGCTGTCGCAAGCGATTTTTACCTTTATCAAATCGGGAAAATAAATTACATTGTTTTTCACAAAGGCAAAATTGATATACAGCGTGGAATTATAATTTGAAGTCCATACTGCTTTCATATTGTCATAACCGACGTCTTTCAAGAATTGACCGGCTTTGGCCACGCATTGTTCTTCGTCAAGCTCGGGATAATCTATGGCCTTATAGCTGTCATACATCATCAGCATGCCGCCCTTTTTGCTAAGCTGCATTGAGCCTTGTATGCCGTCTACCGTGATATCAAACATATAATTGGGTATGTTGCCTTCCTCAGATTCTCCCGTTTTCTTTACGGTTACATCTTTGCCCTTGAAAAAGCCCTTGATTTTTTCGGCGCATTCTTGAGCGCTCAATTCCTTCATGCCTTTGAGCGCTTTCGGCTCTCTTTCGCTCAGCCCGTCGCTGAAAGGCCCGTCATATATCATTTGCGGAAATTCTATATCGTCGTTGGTGTTGAGAGTTTTATACACGTCGGTAAGATAATTTAAATCGCCGTTGAACTTCCCCATTAAGCTGCCCCCTTTAAGCAGCTCGTTCTGCACCGACTGCAATTCCTTTCGTATTCGCGCGGTAAGCTGGACGAACTGCTGAAGCTTCTGATGCTCCTCTTCAGAGATATCGACGTCTTCTCCTATCTTATCCGATAGCATTTTGCAATAATCGCCCAATTGATTAAAGAATTTCATAATATTCTCAATGGGCTGGTCTTTGGAATTGAGCATGGACAAATTGGTTTCTGCTGCTTCGCTGTCCCTGTTCAAATTGGTCAACAGCACCTTCTGCATGGGAACATCGTTTGAAACAGCGAGCTTGGTGAGATTGGTCTCTATGCCCGCGATAGAGGACATAGCGTCATAATAAGATTTTTCATACATATTTTCCATCTCGTTGCGATACCTTTTATGCCTTTGCGCCACCAACGCCAAAGCTACCGACAATCCCGCGATAATCAAGATAGCCGCGCCATAAGCGATTATTTGCCATATTTTTTTACGCTTTTCCTTATTAGCTTCCATATTTGCTCCTTATCAAACACAAAATACATGTCTGCCTATTCTAAGATGAATGGGCCTGCTTCTTATCCAAGCATTCGTCGCGGTGGCGGGATTATAATAATAGATGGCCCCGTATGTTGGATCCCAACCGTTTTGAGCGTCTTTGGCCGCCTTTAATGCCTGATCGTTGGGGGTGAGGTTAATTTGTCCGTCGGCTACCGCCGTAAAGGCTCCCGGCTGATAAATAACGCCGGAAATGGTGTTGGGGAAAGACGGATGCTTTACCCTATTGAGCACTACCGCGGCAATGGCGACTTGTCCCACATAAGGTTCGCCGCGGGCCTCCGCATACACGCACCTTGCCAGCAAATAGGTGTCATTGGAGTAGGAAGCGCTGCTTTGAGCCAAAGCCACGCCGATAGCCGCCGCCGTCTTAGGCCCCACTATGCCGTCAACGGCAAGCCCGTTTTTCCTTTGAAAGTATTTAACGGCGGCTTCGGTTTGGGGCCCGAATATGCCGTCTACATTTCCTTTATAGTATCCCCATTGTTTCAGCCTTGACTGTATGGTGCGCACGGTAGAGCCCGTGCTTCCCCTCCTGATAAGCAAAGCCTCGGCTTCTTCTTTTTCAAACAAATCGGTAAATAAAAGCAGAAAAGTAAATGTTACGCAAATCAAAAGCAACAACGCCAAAGCGGTTTTAATAAGCTCTTTTCTCTCTTTTTTTCTGTTCTCCATAGGAAGTTACCTCTTATTCTCTTTATTTTTTATATTGTTTATTATTTCCAATATTTTGGATTTATAACGGGGAGGGTTTTTTTCAGCTTCCGGAAAGCACATGGGCGGAAAGGCCACGCACCACCAGTTAGCGCCCCTGCCTTCTCCCAGCGTTATAATGACGGCGTCATATTCCCCTTTTTTCAACACCTTGTCCCCATATTTCCGGGTGGGAAACTCTTCGCAAACAACGCTTGCCTTACTTGAATAAAGGGCGCCGCTGCCCTTTAATACGGTATTTGCCGCGTATTCAATGCCGCCAAGGTTGTTCCGCAAAATCATAAGCGCTTGCTCCTTGTCTTTTGCTTGAGCCAAAAGCGGCGACAGCGTATCCACAACCTTGTCGCGCACTTCAAGTTTTATTTTTTGGTCAAACTCCGAGTCGCTGTTGGCTCTTATATGGATTCTCACATAATCTTCCTCGACATAGCGGTCGTTTAACATAAACACCGTATAAATCAAGGCCAAAATAATAATGACAGCGACAATGAGCCTATAATTGACACTTTTCATGTTTACCATTATTGCCAAACTTGACTAAATTAAAACAATAAAGCGCTTACGAATTTATTTATCAATCACAACGCCAAGGCGGTTGCAACGGCTTCTTCAATGGCTTCCACCGCTCTTCTCGGCTCTGCGGCATCGCCTATTACGAATAAAGCCGGAACTTTGCCCTTCAATTTCTCTTCCAAGGAATTGTGCGATTTTGAGCCTATGGCCTGAACCACCATATCAAATCCGTGTATAAGCTTTTTGCCTTCGGGCGTTTCGCACAGCGCCCCATCCTTGGACACTTCTATTACCTTTGTGTTTTTCAAAATCTTAACATTATAATCCGCCAAGCTCTTCATGGCAAAATATTTTATAGCCGAAGGCATTTTTTTTGCCTATGTCGTCTTCCATTTCGGCTATGGTAACCCACCTGTTCATGCTGGCGATATGCTCGGCGGTTTCAACGCCCACTTGGCCTCCGCCTATCACCAAAACATTATTGCCAAGCTGCACATTGCCTTTCAAAACATCCAAAGCTTGCACTACCGCAATGTCTTTGAAAGGTATTTGACAACCGCAAGGAACAGCGCCGGTAGCCAATATAACCGCGTCGGGCTTCAAACCGAGTATGGCGTTTTCGTCAGCTTCGGTTTGGGTAAGGATTTTTACGCCGTATTTACGGCACATTTTTTCATAATAAACGATTGAGGCAAGCAAAGCCTGCTTTCCGGGAGGAACGGCGGCGGGCAAAAATTGTCCGCCCAAACGGCAGTCCTTCTCAAAAAGCGTAACCTTATGCCCCCTTGCGGCAAGTATCCACGCCGCTTCCAATCCCGCAGGGCCTCCCCCAACCACCACAATATTTTTAGGTTGATTGGTCGGTATGATTTTTCTGATATGCTCTTGCCCTGCGAAAGGGTTGACCATGCAGGAAACCCCCCTGTCCTTTTCATTGCCCGCCACCACTCCTTGACAACGGGTCATACAGCCTACGCAACACAATATTTCCTTTACCCTGCCCTCTTTCACTTTTAAGGGAAAATAAGGGTCGGCAATAGAGCCTCTGCCCAAAGCCACGAAGTCGGCTATGCCTTTGCTTACCACATGCTCGGCAAGGTAGGGCTCGTTTATCCTTCCCACCGCGATTACGGGTATTTTCACAGCCTTTTTAATCTCATAACAGTCTTTAAGAATATATCCCGGCTCTATCGAGGAAGGCGCTATTATCCAAGCCATACTGCCGTACACGCCCGTTGAAACATGGATGGCGTCGGCGCCTTCTTTTTCCAATATGGCGGCAATCGCCGCGCTTTCGGCGGGTTTTAAGCCGCCGTGCACTCTTTCGTCGGCGCTCAATCTGAAGCATACCGGAAAGTCGGCTCCGCATTTGGCTTTTATGTTTCTGAGAACCTCCACCGCGAACTTTATTCTTCTTTCAAAGGTTCCGCCGAATTCGTCAGCCCTTTTATTGGTGTAGCCCGAAAGGAATTGTCCCACGAGATAGCCGTGCGCGGCGTGAACTTCCACGCCGTCAAACCCCGCTTTTTTGGCGCGATAGGCGCCGTCGCCATATTTTTCTATAAGCTCATAGCATTCTTTTGTGGTAAGCGCGCGGGGCATGGATCTTGTCATGGGACAGGATACCGCCGAAGGCGCTACCGATTGAGCGCCCAGTACCGCTTCCACGGCTTGCCTTCCCGCATGATGCAGCTGCGGAAAAACCTTGGCGCCGTGCGCGTGTATGGAATCGGCAAGCTCTTTGAGCTTGGGGATATATTTGTCGTCGTCAATCATAATTTGTTCGGGTATGGCCTTCCCCAAAGGGTCTATGCCGGTAACCTCAAGAATAATCAGACCGAATCCGCCCTTAGCCCTTTCGGTGTAATAGCTTATAATATTTTCGTTTACAAAACCGTCCAATTCGCCTCTGCCCGTACCCATTGCGGGCACCACAAAACGGTTTCTAATTTCCAATTTGCCTATTTTCCCTTTGCTCAGCATATTTTCAAACATACATAAACCTCCGTAAAAGTAATCTTTTCTCTTAGCTTTAATATTTCCCTTTAATTAAAGAAATAACCGCAAAATATTTTCACGCTTTAGCGATGAGCGCATAATATTTAATCAAAGAAGGCTGCCCGCTTAAGGCAGCCTTCTTTGTTGCGAAAAATCTTTTTTTACATATTTGTTTTTGCCAAAAATCAAACTCTTTTCTTTTACATTCATAACGCCTTTTATTTCTTTGCCCTCAATTTCCCCCTTAAAAAACAACAGCGCTTTCTCTTTCTTGTATACCTTAAACTTGGCGTTCTTTACGGTGCAATTTTTTATGCCGTATTCCGGAAGACTGATATTATTAAAATGCGCGGTGGCCGTTCTTTTGGCTATATTGAAATTGACAAACTCAATGACGCCGCCTTCCTCATTGTCATTAACATACATACCGTAAAAATTGCAAAGCTTGGGCGTAGGCGCGGCGCCGCTTGCGGCAAACATAAGGACAACGCTCAAAATTAAAATTATCAATACAGTTTTTTTGGTCTTCATAAATCCTCCTTTGATAATGTTTATTTTAGCTTTCTTAACCTTAATTATTCCTTTGGATGCGCAAAAAGCAAAACCTGCCCCAATTCTTTTTATGCGCAAAAAACAAATGTACCATAATCGGGACAATATATTAATTGGCATTTATTTTTCCATAATCTTTCATTAACGGGAGAGTATAAAATGCTATAATTATTTTATCAGAGGTTTTATGGATTTGAACGAACGGATAAGAATTCTTACCGAGGGCGCAAAATACGATGTGTCCTGCTCTTCAAGCGGCGCGGGAACAGGCTCCAAAAAAGGCAGCTTGGGCAACACCGCTTATTGCGGCATTTGCCATTCCTTCACTTCGGACGGCAGATGCGTTTCTTTGCTGAAAATACTACTGACAAACTATTGCGAATACGATTGTCTTTATTGCGTAAACAGAAGAAGCAACGACATACCCAGAGCGCGGCTTTCCCCCCGCGAATTATGCGAATTGGTAATAAACTTTTACCGCAGAAATTATATAGAAGGATTGTTTTTGTCGAGCAGCGTGGAGAAATCCCCCAACCATACCATGGAACAGCTTGTTTTAGCGGTAAAAATGCTGAGAGAAGAATATAAATTCAGAGGCTACATTCACCTTAAAGCCATACCGGGAGCGGATTATGGGCTTATCGATTATGCCTCGGCGTACGCGGACAGAATGAGCTTGAACATTGAATTGCCCACCGAACGAAGCCTTAAACTGCTTGCGCCGCAAAAAAAGAAAGACGCCATAATAGAGCCCATGAAGATGCTTTCTCAAAGCTATTTCCTTACAAAAACCGAAAAAAATTCCCAAATCAAAAAAATCCCGGCAGGCCAAACCACGCAAATGATAGTGGGCGCCTCAAACGATACCGACGGACAAATAATAAGATTGACGCAAGCGCTGTATCGGAATTTTAACTTAAAAAGGGTTTATTATTCCGCTTACATGCCCGTAAATTTGTCCTCAAGCTTATTGCCCGCCTTGCCGTGCGACTTAAGAAGAGAACACAGACTGTACGAAGCCGATTGGCTGCTGAGGTTTTACGGCTTTTCCGCCGAGGAATTGCTGCCCGTTGAGCGCAACCTTGCCGCCGACATAGATGTAAAAAGCTTTTGGGCGCTGAATAATTATCAATTCTTTCCCGTTGAAATAAATACCGCAAGCTACGAAGCGCTGCTCAGAGTGCCGGGAATAGGCGTAAAGAACGCTTACAGAATAATTATAGCCAGACGACACGGCAAATTAACCTTTGAAAGCCTTAAAAAAATGCGGGTGGTATTAAAAAGAGCGCAACATTTTATCACCGTAAACGGCAAATTTTACGGCGCATATAACAATCCCGTCAACATCAGAAAAGCGCTTGCCGCGCAACAGGAGCGGCCGCGCTTGGAAACGGCTTGTCTGCAAACAAGTCTTTTTGACGCCGAGCGGCCGCTTACCGATATCATAACGGGGGAATTATAATGAAAATACTTGTCGTCGAAAACAATTTGGCGGCTTTTCTTACCGCCGTCTATCACGCCTATTACGGGCATAAGGACGCCGAAAAGATTACCTCGGACGCCGAAAGCGTAACAATGCTTGACTATGGCATAAGAATTGAAACGGATACCGCGCTGGCCGCAAAGGTCAGAGAAGGCATAATGAAAAAAGCAGGGAAAACGGCGTATAAAGAAATTGCCGACGCGTATTTAAGCGGCGACAAAAATAAAGAGCAAAAGCTCTTTGATTACCTTAAATTGCTTTTTGCTCAAGGCAAAAAAGCACTTACACTTTTTTCCCACTCAACGGTGATAGCCTTCAGGGATATGTTAAACAAAGTGCGCAGGGAAGCTCACAGAATGAAGGGGTTTATTCGTTTCGCCCAAACGGAAAACGGCGTATATTACGCTTTCTTCGGCCCCGACAACGATATTTTGGAATTGCTGCTTCCTCATTTCAGAATAAGGTTCAACGACCAGAAATTTGTATTGCACGACCTGAAAAGAAAAAAGATGGCCTACTATGACGGCGACAAAAGCTATACTTTTACCGCTCCCCCAAGATTCACTGTTGCCTTAAGCGAAGACCAGCTGAAGTTCGCCGAGCTGTGGAGGGAGTATTTCAATAATGTTTCAATAGAAGAAAGGCATAATCCCGTATTGCAAAGACATTACGCCCCCAAAAAGTACAGATGGTTTATGAACGAGTTTTAATTTCGATATCAAGCAACAATTTTTTCTTGTCTGCGCCGCAAGCGAATCCGGTAAGATTTCCGTTTTTGCCCACAACCCTGTGGCAAGGGATAAGTATCAAAACGGGGTTTTTATTGCAAGCCCTTCCCACCGCTCTTGCGGCTTTGGGATTTCCCGCCAGCGACGCTATATCAGAATAACTTGCCGTACTGCCGTAAGGTATTTTTCTTAACTGTTGCCACACTTTTCGGCAAAAAGGAGAGCCTTCCGCTTTTATGGGCAAATCAAAATACTTTCTTTGGCCGTTAAAGTATTCTTTCAATTGACTAAAAGCTTTAAGCGCGATATCGTCCAAAGAGCTTTGCGAAAAATCGCGGGGCATAGAGGCGACGGAGCGCAAGGAAACGATAAAGCCGTTTTCGGTCTCCATTTTTAACAATCCTATCGGAGAGTTGAAATAATACTCGTTTGCCATGGCAACATTATACTATATCGGCGGCTTGATATAAAGCCGTCAAAAATAAAAGCTTTTATTCGTCAAAATCGGTTTTGCTCATCTGTTTAAAGATCTGATCTGTGCCCGTGGCCGCAAGTCCGCTTGCCCCGCCTATCATAAACGCCATAACCACATTTTTGGCGGGCATAAGCTCGGGCGCGGCAAAAAACAGCGTCACGCCCAAAATGGCGCCCAACGGAGCCGCCAATACGGGAATCAACCTTACATATTTTTCCTTATGTTTAACAATATATTTATATAAATTCATTATCCAATATACCGTTACGATAATTAACGGCACAAATACTATATCGAACATATTCTTCATCCTAAAGCAATTTATTTTGTCTCTTGTTATATTCTATGTATGCCGCCCCGCAAAATAAACAACAAAATGGGCTTTTATGCGATATCTTTTGACTAATAAAGGCAAAATAAATTACAATAATAATATGGGGGTTTCGGATTTAATCGCCAATATTTTAATTATGCTGGGCGGCCTGGCCATTTTCATGTACGGCTTGAACGCCATGAGCGGCCACCTCGAAAAGCAAACGGGAAGGCGGCTGAGAAAGGTTTTCAGCAAATCGGCGGACAACAGGATATTAGGCGTGGGAATAGGCGCGGGCGTTACGGCCGTTATACAAAGCTCTTCTGCCACCACCGTAATGGTAATAGGTCTTGTCAACGCGGGAATAATGAATTTGCATCAAGCTACCGCCATTATTATGGGAGCCAACATCGGCACAACGATAACGGCGGTTATTATCTCCCTTCCCATAATGGAATTTGTGGCGGCCTCCGGCCTTATCGGCATTATCTTAATGTTTTCCAAAAAACGCAAAGCGCGCGACATGGGGAAAATAATAATTTATTTATCCATGATTTTTACAGGTCTTTTGGTAATGAGCGGGGCTATGGGGAAGTTTGCCCAAATGCAAAGCGTTCGTCATTTCTTTCAGCTTACCGCCAACCCGTTTTTGCTGGTATTGATAGGATTGATTGTTACCGCGATTGTGCAAAGCTCATCGGCTACCACGGGTATATTGATAGCTTTGTCTTTTTCGGGACTGATTGACATAGAAAAAGCCATGTTCGTTATCTTGGGCATAAACGTGGGCACCTGCGTTACCGCCTTATTGGCTTCTATAGGCGCCAATGTCAACGCCAAAAGGGCGGCGCTTATCCATTTGATGTTTAATTTGGCGGGCATGATAATATATTTTGTTTTGCTGTCATTTTCGGTTATTCGCAACGGAGTGGTGAACATGCTGAACGCCGTCGCCTCCATTCTTTCCGCCAAGGGAGCGGCGGCGCAAATAGCCGCTTTCCATGTTCTTTTCAATGTAAGCGTCACATTAATTCTTTTGCCTTTCATTAAACAAATAGTAGCGCTTTCTTTATTGATTATGCCAAAAGGCAAGGAGAAAAAATCCCAATACGAGCTTAAATATATCAATGAAAGGATATTAAAATCTTCCCCCACTTTCGCGGTGGAACAAATCAAAAAAGAGCTTTTGAGGATGGCGGAGATGTCAAAAGCCAATCTTGATATAGCTGTTAAGGCGGTATGCGAAATAAACCTTAAACAGCTGGACGAATTCACAGAACGCGAAGAATATATAGATTGGCTGAACAGGGAAATCCCCTTGAACTTGACAAAGATATCGGCGCTGCCCATATCCTTTGAGGACAAATTGGTTGTGGGCTCTTACTATCATGTGGTCAGCGATATCGAAAGAATAGGCGACTACGCCGAAAACATCATGGAATATGCCGAGCGCTTGGATGTGGAAGGGCTCAAGTTTTCCGAAGAAGCGCTCAGCGAAATAAAAACCGTCATTAATGTCATGGATAAACTGTATTCTTTATCAATAGACGGTTTCAGCCGTTTGGATTTATCCTTGCTTGAAGATGTCAACAAGCTGGAAGACGAAGTGGATACGCTTAAACAGCAGCTCACCGACACCCACATAAAGAGATTGGGCAAAGGCGTTTGCTCGGCTCTATCGGGAGCGATTTTTATCAGCTTGGTAAGCAACCTTGAAAGGATAAGCGACCACATCAGAAATATTTTTTACAGCATACGAAAATATGTATAATTATAAGCCGAGCTTAAAAGCTCGGCTTGATTTTTTGCTTTATTTACCGCCTTAATTCTTTGAGCGGAACCTGCCCACCTCGGTATTGTCTTTTTTGCGGTCCTGCAGTTCTTTTACGGGATGGGGAGAATCTTGATAGCGATAGTCATGCCCCTGCTTGCGGATATAATTGTCGATAACTATATGGCTGGGAACATGGTTTACATTGTTGTTTACAATGTTTTGCCATTTGAAGAACTCATAATCTTCGGGCAGGTTGTTGACATCCTCATAAGCTTCTTTATGCCCGGTCAGATAAACGGTATTTTTTAACACATCCCTTACATAATCTTTTTGAGAGGTAAATTTCAACAGCTGCGGGAATTCCCCTTTGGGTATAACCTGCTGCCATTCCTTATTCTCAAATCTCTTCAAACACTCCGCGGCTTTATGCAAATGCTGCAGCTCTATATTCAAAAACTGTTCCCAAACTTTTTTGGTTTCGGGACAAGTTTCGTCTTGATAACAAGAATAATACAAATAGCATGCGGTATATTCTTGATTAAGCCAGCATTCCAGCATGGTGCTGTTGGGGTCTTTAAGACTGCCGTAATGAGTTACATGCTGTTCTTCTATCATGGCTATTTCGGCGTACAATTGCCTGCCCAAATCGGTATTGTAGAAAGCCGCCTGATTCATATAATAATTCATGGTTTGCTGCTCGGCGGCGGTGATTATCGCGATATTCAGCTTGGTTATGGGGTCGGCGTTTTTATCTACAATAGGGCGCTTAATGTCGTCGTAAGCGTATCTATGTTCGGAAATGGTGGGCCTGCCCGGCATTATTTCCGCGAGATTTCCCACAAGCTTTTCGGCGTGAACGCCGTATTCAAGGTCCATTAAATCAGCATATCTGTATAGGTGGTCAAAGTCCTCAAGCAGAGCGAAATCCAAAGCCATTTTTACATTGGGGTCTTTTTCCCTGCCCGCCAATATCGCCGTTAAATCCACCGCGAGATGCTCATAGCCTATTGTCTGTTCAATGATATTTTCGCTAATGGGCTTCATACAACTTACTTTTTTCTGCTGTTGTTGTTCGATTCTTCTCACCAGCCCCAATTCTCTGCGCAAATCGTTATCTTGACAATGTCTGTGAAAATGATGCCCAAACCAAACTTCCTCATATTCCGCGCCGTTCATAAGAATAATCCTCAGCTTTGTATAAGGGTCGACGGTGTCCTTATCGTAAGACTTCGGATACATGCCTTTCCAATCCATTACGGTTTCGTCGTACTTCATGGGTTTTTCGTTAAACGGATTAAAACTCATAACAACTATTCTCCTTTTTTAAGTTTTACAGTATTATTAGCCTTAGCGTCAAAGTTATTCAATATACCACGAAACAACTTTTGATTTTCGCCATTAAAAATCTGCTCAATACCGTAAAAACAATATGGAAGGTAAAAAACCGAAAAAACAAATAACAAATAACCTATATAAATTATCTTTAATTAATCTCAATATAAAAAATTCTTTTAATTAATTACAAAAAAACTATTCCAAAGCGGCGTTTGCGTCAAAATACAAATCTTCCCCGCCCTTGCCTTCTTTTACGGCGAAATGCGCGGCCACCCCTATCATGGCGGCGTTATCGGTGCATAATTTCTTGGAAGGCAAGAACACTTCTATGCCTTCTCTTTCAGCCGCCGCCTTAAGCCCTTCCCTCAAGGCGGTATTGGCGGCCACGCCCCCCGCCAAAGCGATACAAGGCATATTTTCTCTTTTTGCCGCTCTGATGGCGTTATCAATCAGCGCCCCCACCGCCTCGGTTTGAAAAGAACAAGCCACATCGTAAGGATTAATTGTTTGTCCCCTTGCTTTGGAGTTATGCACATAATTAATAACCGCGGTCTTAAGTCCGCTGTAAGAAAAATTCAAATGGCTTTCGCCTTTATACGCTCTGGGCATAAAGATATTATTCTGCCCTTTTTGGGCGTATTTTTCTATTTCGGGGCCGCCGGGATAAGGCAAACCCAGTACTCTGGCCACTTTGTCGAACGCTTCGCCGGCGGCATCGTCGGTTGTTTTTCCCAAAGCTTGGGTGTCAAAGTATCCGTTTACCTTTAATATTTCGGTATGCCCCCCGCTTGCCAAAAGGCATAAAAAAGGAAATTTCAATTTATCGCTGTCAATAAAGTTGGCGAAGACATGCCCTTTTATATGGTTTACGCCAATCAGCGGCAATTCCAGGGCGTAGCTTAAAGCCTTGGCGTAAGATACTCCCACCAAAAGCGCCCCCAAAAGGCCGGCGCCGTATGTTACCGCCACCGCCGAAATGTCTTTCAATTGAACCCCTGCCGATATTAATGCCTCCTCAATCACATTGTCAATGGCAAGAATGTGGTTTCTGGAAGCGATTTCTGGCACCACTCCACCGAATCTTTTATGGATGTCTATCTGGGAAGATATGATATTCGACAAAACCTTCCTGCCTCTTGTTACTGCCGCCGCCGTTTCGTCGCAGCTTGTCTCAATGGCAAGAATCAAAAAATCCTCTTTGTTTTTTAATTGCTCAATCTTCGTTTTTATCTTTTCGTTATAATCCATATCAGTTTATCTTACGACCTTTTAAGATATTCCAAAATAAAATCCTCAATATCCCCGTCCATCACAGCGTTTACGTCGGTGTTCTCAAACCCCGTGCGGTGGTCCTTAACCAAGGTGTAAGGACAAAACACATACGAGCGGATTTGACTGCCCCATTCAATTTTCTTAAGGTCGCCTTTTATGCTTTGGCTTTCTTCCAGCTTCTCCCTCTCTCTCTTTTCCGCCAATTTGGATATCAACATTTTCATAGCCGTTTCTTTATTCTGCAATTGCGAGCGTTCATTCTGACACTGCACCACTATTCCCGTGGGCAAGTGGGTTATTCTTATGGCGGAATCGGTTTTATTGACATGCTGCCCGCCCGCGCCCCCGCTTCTGTAAGTATCCACTCTGATTTCGTCGGGATTGATTTTGATTTCCTCATTGTCTTCGATTATGGGCATCACTTCAAGGGAAGCAAAGGAGGTATGCCGCCTTTTATTGGCGTCGAAAGGACTTATTCTGACAAGGCGATGCACTCCCTTTTCGGCTTTCAAATAGCCGTATGCGTTTTCGCCGCTGATTTGAAAGGTAACGCTTTTTATGCCCGCCTCGTCGCCGTCGAGAAAATCCAATTCCTTTATCTGATAGCCTTTCCTTTCGGCGTATCTTGTATACATTCTGTAAAGCATATCCGCCCAATCCTGCGCTTCCGTTCCGCCCGCTCCCGCGTGCAGAGTAAGTATGGCGTCGAGATTATCGTATTTGCCTTTCAATAAAGCCTCTATTCTTAAATCGTTGACCTCTTTTTCCAAAACGGTCAGCTCTTTGGACGCTTTTTGAGCCTCTTCCTCATCCTGCATTTCCTCGATAAGCTCCAGAAGCTGATAAAACTCCTTCACCCTGTTGTCGAGGTCCTCAAACCTGTCAATCTTTTTTCTGTGGGCATTGATTTGGCGGTTTACCTTTTGCGCGTTTTCAATATCGTTCCAAAAGCCTTCCTTTTCCTGCAAAGCCTCCAGCTCGGAAAGCTCTTTTTTGCGGCTGTCTATGTCCAGCGCCTCTTTCAAAGTATTGAGCGTGGCCTTTAATCTGTCCAAAGTCTGATATTGATAATAAAAATCAATCACCTATCAACCTCCGCAGCAATGCTTGTATTTTTTCCCCGAGCCGCAAGGACAGGGCGAATTCCTGCCCACCTCGGCGGATTTGTCCCGTCTTACCGTTACTCTGCTGTTAATGGCGGCTTGCTGGGCGATATAAGCGTTTCTTCTCTCCACAACTTGATGCACATCCAATTTGCAAAGTATTATAACCACGCTTTTTTGGATGGACTCTATCATGTCGTCAAACATCTCAAAGCCTTCCCTGCGGTATTCAAGCACGGGATCTTTGTGCCCCAATCCTCTAAGGCCTATCCCTTTGCGCAATACGTCCATGGCGTCTATGTGGTCCATCCAATGCTTATCCACTTGATTGAGCAGCACGTTTCTTTCGGTGGCTCTGAAATCTATGCCGTTTTCTTCGGCATAGGCCATTTTTTCCTCATACTGCCTGATAACTTCCTTTTCCACGGTTTCGGCGACCAATCCGATATTCAAATGCCCGCACAGCTCTCGGGTAACAATATTGGTGCCGGGCTTAAGCAGCCTTTGCTCCAAAGCCCTGTTCACGCCCTCATAATCAATGGAAGTTTCGTCTCCCGACGAAAAATCAAGGTATTCGGCGAGTATGCTTTGAACGACATCGGGAATATACTTAAGCACTTGCTCATGCACGTCGGCGCCTCTCAGCACTTCGTTTCTTTGCGAATAAATCAATTGACGCTGCTTATTCATGACGTCGTCGTAATTGAGCACATATTTTCTTCTTTCAAAGTTGGCGTCCTCGCATCTTTTTTGAGCGGTTTCTATTTGCCTTGAAACAAAGGGAATTTGTATTACCGCGTCTTCTTCTTTCATAAAGCCGTCCATCATGGACTTCATTCTGTCCCCGCCGAATCGTCTCATCAATTCGTCTTCAAAAGACAGATAAAAACACGAACTGCCTTCGTCTCCCTGCCTGCCCGCTCTGCCTCGAAGCTGATTGTCTATTCTTCTGGACTCATGCCTTTCGGTGCCTATCACCCTAAGCCCGCCCAGCTTTTTTACTTCCTCTTTTTCCTTGTCGGTGTGCTTCTTAAATTCTTGTTTTAACTCATTAAACCTTTGACGCGCCTTTATATGCTCTTCGTCCTCAAGCGCGTTATAAGCGGTGGCGATATTTATAAGCTCTTCGCTGAAGCCTTCTTTGACCATTTTTTGCCTTGCCATATATTCGGGGTTGCCGCCAAGCAGAATATCCGTGCCTCTGCCCGCCATGTTGGTGGCAATGGTAACGGCTTTAAGCCTGCCCGCCTGAGCTATTATCTCGGCTTCCTCTTTATCCCTTTTGGCGTTAAGCACATTGTGCGGAATCCTTTCTTTTGTCAACATCTTGGACAACAGCTCGGACACATCCACGTCTATTGTGCCCACAAGAACGGGCTGGCCTTTTTCGTAGCATGATTTGATGTCTTGCACTACCGCCTTAAATTTTCTGTCCATGGTAAGGTATATCTTATCGGGCTCGTCTATCCTTATCATTTCTTCGTTGGTGGGGATTTCCACCACATCAAGATTATATATGCCCTTAAATTCGGCTTCCTCGGTCATGGCCGTGCCCGTCATGCCGGACAGTTTATGGTAAAGCCTGAATAAATTCTGGAAAGTTATGGTGGCGATTGTCTTGTTTTCCTTCTTAATCCTCACATTCTCTTTGGCTTCTATGGCTTGGTGCAAGCCTTCCGAAAACCTTCTGCCTTTCATTTTTCGCCCAGTGAATTCATCGATAATGATTACTTCGTCGCCTTCCACGATATAATCTTTATCCCGCGTCATTATGAAATTGGCTCTCAAGGCGGAATTAATGCGGGTATTGAGCTCGGCGTTTTCGGCGTCGCCGAGGTTGGCGATTTGGAAAAACTTTTCGGCCTTGGCAACTCCTTGCTCGGACAAATAAATGTGTTTGTCCTTTTCGTCCAGAATATAATCGTCTTCTCTCAGCGTTCTGATAAATTTTTGGGCGTCGGCGTAAATCTGGGAAGACTTTTCGGAGGGAGCGGAAATTATGAGCGGCGTGCGCGCCTCGTCAATAAGAATGGAGTCCACCTCGTCAATTATGGCGAAATAATGTTCTCTTTGCATGACATTCTCAAGTTTTGTGGCCATATTGTCCCTAAGATAGTCAAATCCCAATTCGTTATTTGTGGCGTAGGTTATGTCGCAGGCGTACGCTTCTTTTTTTGCGTCTATATCCATGCCGTGCAAAATACAGCCCACGCTCATTCCTAAAAATCTGAACACCTTGCCCATCCAATCGGCGTCGCGTTTGGCAAGATAATCGTTGACGGTAACGATATGCACGCCCTTGTCCGTCAAAGCGTTCAAATAAGCGGGAAGGGTAGCCACAAGCGTTTTGCCTTCGCCGGTTTTCATTTCGGCTATTCTGCCTTGGTGCAATACGATTCCGCCGATAAGCTGCACATAAAAATGCCGCATATCCAGCACCCTTTTGCTGGCTTCCCGAACTACGGCGTAGGCTTCGGGCAACAAATCGTCCAAACTTTCCCCGTTTTTATACCTTTCCTTGAAAATCTGAGTTTGAGCTGCAAGCTCTTTGTCGCTCATGGCTTGGTAGCGCTCTTCAAGCTCTTCTATTTGATCGGCTATCAAAGACAATTTTTTAAGTTGTCTTTCTTTTTCTCTTTTGAACAGTCTGGCAAAAAATCCCATAAACAGACCTCATTTTTTTATTTGATAAAATGAATTTATCAGTAACTTATATGCTATCACTTGGTTTGGCTTTAAGTCAAGTATTATAAAGAACGCAAAAATTATAAAAATATTATTTATTTTGCTGTTTGACGCTTCTTTTTGCGTTTTAACGCTTAACGGCGCAGTCCGATATATATATGTTTTTGCGAAGGCAAGCGCAAAGGGCATTATTTGATATTTATAACCGCAAAAACTTGCTAATAAACGGTTTAAGTTATATAATAAATGAAAATCGGAGGTAAATATGGAATACCGTTTCAGCGACAGAATGAAAAATCTCTCGGCAAACGCGATAAGAGAAATCTTCAAGCTTTTATCAAAGCCCGAGATAATATCGTTCGCGGGCGGACTGCCTTCCAACGAAGGATTGCCGCTTGACAAAATCAAAGAAATCACTCAAGAAATTTTGTCTTCGGATAAGGCCTTAAGTATTTTGCAATACGGCGCAACGGAAGGGTATTCCCCTTTCCTTATGCAAGGCTTGGAATATATAAAAAGAGCGGGCATTTACAATCAAAGCAAGGAAAATATACTCGCCGTAAGCGGAGGACAGCAAGGTATCGATCTTATGTTCAAAGCGTTTTTGAACAAAGGCGACTATGCGCTTGTGGAAGAACCCACTTATCTTGCGGCGCTGCATATACTTAAAACATACCAAGCCGTTCCCGTGGGCGTAAAGAGCGGCGACGACGGCATAGATTTGGACGACCTTGAACAAAAAATGAAGCAATATAATCCAAAAATACTTTATCTTGTGCCCACATTCGGCAACCCCACGGGCAAGACAATAAGCGAAGCAAAGCGCGAAAAAATAGCGCAATTGTGCGCGCGGTATTCGGTTATAGCGATTGAAGACGACCCTTATTGCGAATTGAGATACGAGGGAAAGCGCCTTAGGTCAATCAAATCATTTGACAAAACGGGAAATGTGGTTTACATCATTTCTTTCTCAAAAACAATAAGCCCGGGATTGAGAACGGCGTTTGCGGTGGGCAGCAAAGAGATTATACGCAAAATGGCTTTAGGGAAGCAAGCCACCGACGTGCACACCTCCTCATTGTCCCAAGCAATCGTGGAAGCCTATCTTCGCAAAGGATACATGGACCCTCACCTTAAAAAGGTAATTCCCATATACAAAAGCAAAAAAGATTTGATGCTGCAGAAAATGCAGGAATATTTCCCCGAGGGCATAGAGTATACCAAACCCGAAGGCGGACTTTTCATTTGGGTAACGCTGCCTTCCCACATGGACGCCAATGAACTGTTTATGGACGCCGTAGCCGAAAATGTGGCGTTTGTGTGCGGCGATTCATTTTATCCCCAAGCCAATGTGCGCAACAATTTCAGGCTTAATTTTTCCAACGCCACGCCCGAGCAGATAGATGAGGGAATAAAAAGAATAGCCAAGGTAATAAAAAAACATATTTAAGGAGAAACAATGGCAAAGAACGCGTTAGACACATTAAAGGAAAGAGGCTACATTCGCCAAACGGTATTTGAAGAAGATTTATATAAATTGCTTGGAAGCGAAAGCGTAACTTTTTATGTGGGCTTTGATCCCACGGCGGACAGCTTGCATGTGGGGCACTTTTTGGCGCTTATGGCCATGAGCCGCCTGCAAAAAGCGGGGCACAAGCCCATTGTGCTTATAGGCGGCGGCACCGCCATGATAGGCGACCCTTCGGGGCGTAGCGATTTAAGAACAATGATGACAAAAGAAACCATAGACCATAATTGCGAATGCTTCAAAAAACAAATGTCAAAGTTTTTCAGCTTCGAAGGCCCCAACGCCGCGATTATGGTAAACAACGCCGACTGGCTGCTGGAATTGAATTATGTGGATTTCTTAAGGGAAATAGGCGTCCACTTCAGCGTAAACAAAATGCTTACCGCCGAGTGCTTCAAAATCAGAATGGAGAAAGGGCTTACTTTTTTGGAATTCAATTACATGCTTATGCAGGCTTACGACTTTCTCGTTCTCAATCGTAAATACGGCTGCAAGCTGCAATGCGGAGGAGACGACCAATGGTCCAACATCCTTGCGGGCGCGGACTTGATAAGGCGTAAAGAAGGCCAAGCCGCCTACGCCCTCACCTTCGAGCTGTTGACCACTTCGGAGGGCAAGAAAATGGGCAAGACCCAAAAAGGCGCGATTTGGCTGGACGAGAATAAGACTTCGCCGTATGATTTTTATCAATATTTCCGCAATGTGGACGACGCCGATGTAAACAAGTGCCTCAGATTCCTCACTTATTTGGATTTGGACACAATAAACGAACTTACGAAGTATCAAGACGAAAGAATAAACAAAGCCAAGGAAATATTGGCGTATGAGGTAACAAAAATAGTGCACGGGGAAGAGAAAGCTCTTCAAGCCCGACAACAAGCGAGAGCGGCTTTTTCGGGCGACGAGGACAATATGCCCAAAATGAAGCTGACAACCGACAGCAATTTAATAATTGATATTTTGGTAAGCTTGAATTTAACCAAATCCAAAAGCGAAGCCAAGAGACTAATCGAAGGCGGGGGCGTAACCATTGACGGACAGAGAGTTAAAACAATAGACGACGAAATCACCCCCGAGCAAAGACAAAACGGCTTTACCCTGCATAAAGGCAAAAAAACGCGTATAAAAGTAATAAGCTGATGCTCAGTTATTATACGGTTAAAGGAGAAAGCCAAAGCAAACTTGAAATAAGCCGCTCCCTTTTCATATGCCGAGCCAAAGGCGTGGAAAGCTTTGAAGAAGGCATGGAGTATATAAAAGAAATTTCCTCAAAGCATTCCGACGCCACCCATAACTGTTACGCAATAAGAACGATTGACAACAGACAAAAATTCTCCGACGACGGCGAGCCGCAGGGCACTGCGGGACAACCCATACTGCAAGCGCTGAAGAATAAAAATCTTCATAACACCGCGGTTATTGTAACAAGGTATTTCGGGGGCATAAAATTGGGAGCGTCGGGACTGGCTAGCGCTTACGCCCAATCGGCGGCAAATGCCTTGAATCAAGCTCAAATAGCGGAAATGAGATTGTGCTTCAAGGCCCGAATCGATATGGAATACGCTCAGCTCCCCAAACTGTTGCAGCGCTTTAGGGATGACAAAATCATACTTTTGGATACCCAATATACCGATAGCGTAACCATTGAGTTTGCCTGTCCCGTTGAAGACCGAGAGAAGATTGAAAGCTTTTTGCTATCGTTGACGGCAGGCAAAAGCCAAATCGAATGGAAACAAAAACAGTATTATTTATATAACAGCCTAAACGACTGAAAGGAGATGCAAAATGAAAATAACATTGACCACCGAGAAAAAAGCCAAACCCGATTTTACCAAGTTAGGTTTTGGCAAGTACTTTACCGATCATATGCTGGTTATGGATTATACCCACGGCAAATGGCAAGAAATGCAGATTGCGCCCTATCAATCGTTCATGATTGATCCCAGCTGCAATGTTTTGCATTACGGACAGGGCATCTTTGAAGGCATGAAAGCCTACAAAGACAAACAAGGCAAAATCACCATGTTCCGTTCCTATGACAACATTAAGAGAATGAACAATTCGGCCAAAAGAATGTGCATGCCTACCCTTGATGTGGAAGAAGTCATTGAAGGCATAAAAGAGCTTATAAAAATCGACGCCGACTGGATCCCCACCCAAGAAGGCGCTTCCCTTTACATTCGCCCCACCATGATAGCGCACGACAATATGCTGGGCGTTCATCCCGCTCACAATTACAAATTTTTCGTAATCCTCTCCCCCGTGGGCTCTTATTACGCCAACGGCCTTCAACCCACTAAGATTATGATAGAAGAAAATTATGTAAGGTGTCCTTTGGGCGGAACGGGCGAAGCTAAATGCATGGGCAATTACGCCGCCAGCTTGCTTGCGGGCGAGTTGGCCGCGCAAAAGGGTTACGACCAAGTATTGTGGTTGGACGCCAAAGAGCGCAAATACATCGAGGAAGTGGGCGCCATGAACATTTTCTTTGTGATTGACGGCGTAGTGAAGACGCCCGCGCTTGTGGGCTCCATTCTGCCTGGAATTACGCGAGACAGCGCAATAAAGGTATTGAAGAAAGAAGGCCTACCCGTAGAAGAATGCAGAATAACCGTGGACGAAGTTATGCAGGCTTACGAAGAAGGCAAGCTTGACGAGGTTTTCGGCTGCGGAACGGCGGCGGTCATATCCCCCGTGGGAACGCTGGGATACCGCGGCAAAGACATAATAATCAACAACAATGAAATGGGCAAGATTTCCTCTTTCCTTTATGACACCATTACGGGCATTCAATACGGAAAGCTGGAAGACTCCTTCGGCTGGGTAATCAAAGTAAACTAAAGATTAACAAAAAAGCCGCCCGATATCGGGCGGCTTTTTAATTGTCAACAAACGGCCTTTTGCTCTTCCAGGAACAAAGCCTCGTCAATCTTAATTATGCCGTCTTCATTCACAAAGCCTATCTGATATTTTTCCATAAGCTCGATAAGCTTTTTTTGGTCTATCAATATAAGGTTTTTGACCTTGGACGCGAACTTTTCGGTTTCTTTATGATAATTGCTGTTGGATATCATAAGTCCTTTGGTGGCGTTTTCCGAAGTCATTACGCCCAAAAATTCTCTTATTTCGCTGAGCGGAATGAAGCCTCTTTTCCTTTTGGTCTTTGCCTGAATCAAAATCTTTTCCTTAAAGCCTATTTCGTCACATACAATGATAATGCCGTCAATGCCCTTGTCCCCGGGCCCCGCCGTCAATTCGTCCTTAATGACCTTGTCGCCGTAGCAGGCCTTGATTAGACTCATGCAAAACCGCTCAAAGAATTCGCCGCCCGCCAAGCTGATGCATTCCATAGCCGTTTTATGAGCTTCTTTGCGGTATATTTCCTTTTTAAGCGCGCCTTTTTTGCAGTCGTTGAACCTTTTATTAATGAGCTTAAGCTTATTGCCCAGCGGCGTTTGCGGATAGCATTTTTCTTTTTGCTTGATTATGTTATTGTATACGGTTTCGTTTTTGCGCAATTCCTCGTCAAGATAGGCGACGACGTCTATGGCCTTCGCTATCTCGCTGCGCTTGCGCCTAATGAGGTCGCCCAGCACAGCTTTGATGATATTTTTCTTGCCGCTGGGGGAATTGTCCTTCAGTTCGTCTTCGATAAGATATTTTTTTAAGAATATTTCCAAGATTTCTTTTTTGTCGGGCAAGCTTTCGGCGGACACGATTTTGAAATCGTCGGTCATAAGAAGCGCCTTTTCTTCCAAAAGCTCGTTAATGACTATGCCCGTAAAGCTCTTGAGTCTTGTGGACAGACTGTCGCTTCCGGTGTCTTTAAGCTCTTCTTTGCCGTATCCGCATTTGTTTATGACATCCATTATCAATTGCTTTCTTTTTTTCGCCTTCTGCCCTATCGTTTGCAAGACCAGTTTTCTTAAAGCCAATCTTGTGGGGTAGGTTGCGTTATTCTTCATTATCCCTCCTTAATGTTATCAAATTATCGGGTACGGATTTATTAAGCAGCTTTTCCAGCTTATACAGCTTAATAAATATCTCGTTGATTCTTTCTTCATTGGCTTTCATTTTGCCGAAATCATTTTTATGGCTTTTATTATACCAATCTCTTTGCGCGATATCAATATTCTCTTTTACAAGCGCTTCTATCTCGGTTTGGCTTTTCTCGTCGGGAACGAGAAAAGGCAAGTTTTTTATGTCTCCCACTTGGGCGTTGAGGGTGGGATTTAAGGCGTTAAGATACAAGTTTGCGGTGTTGCTGCACAAAAACCCCAAAAAAACATAAATGCTTACAGGACTGCCGAGCTTGACAAAAGCGCAGGAGCCCCCTACATCAAAAACGCTGTTTTTGCTGTATCGTGCCCCAAAGTGGCCTTTACTGGATACCAAAGTCCAAGTTATGCACTCTTTGAAATAATATTGCCTTGACGGCATTCTGTTGCCTTGAGATTGAAGCTGTTTTCGGCTTTTTTTATCAAAAGCTATGACATGTTCCACATTGCCGTACCATTTGCGGTATTTCCCGCCCTTATTGTAAAGTGCGTATTTTTTGCCCAAAGAGTCAAAATGTTCAATGCTTTCGGCCTCAAAGGCTATATCGTTTGGGTTTATGTCCTCTATTTTTCTCAAGAATTTTTTGTTGTCTCCCGTGGCCATGCCCTGCCTTATTTCCAAAAACTCGCCCAATTTGCGGTGTGAGAAGTTGGCGATAAAATTATCGTTCGTCCAATATATTAAATTATAAAGGGGCGTTTTTTTGAAGATATTTTGACTTATATTGTATTTATACCGCTTAGGAAGCTTAACAGCCTCCAGCGCCCTCTGTTCCTGTTCCTTGCCTTTGAAGGAAGTAAGCCTTATATAGCTGCCTTTTTCGGGTATAATATCGGAGAGCACAAAAGCGGAAAGATAGACCACGGCGCGGTTGTAGGCGGCGTTTGACAGCTGTAGCACATTGAATATGCCCTTTTTGTCCACGATAAATTTGCGAAGATTATAAAAGCTTTTTATGAACATCCAGTTATACGGGCACACCACGCCCATAAAGCCGCCTTTTTCAAGCATGCTCAAGCTTTTGACAATAAAAACGGCAAATAAATCGTATTTATACTTTTCGTAATGAGCGTAAATATAACTCTTCAGAACTTCGTTATAATCCGACGAAGACAAATAAGGAGGGTTGAGCAGGATAACATGGTATTTTTTTGTGAGCAGCGCAAGGGCTTTCAATATATTTTTTTCTTTTTCTTGCACACGGCTCATAAAAAGCTCTATGTCATCAGCCAATTCCTCATAAACTTTTATTATACTGCCAAGCTGCTTAAGATTTCTATGCTTGGACAAAAATTCCGATAAACGGACAAAACCTTCTTTTTCGGCTTTTTCGATAAGGTCATTGTCTATATCTTCAAAAGAATAAATATGGAAATCAAAGTTTTTCAATCCCGATTTTTTCAAAAGCAACTTTTTCGCAACGCTTACCGCCCTGTCGTCGATATCCAGACCGTATAAATTATCCAAAATCAAGGGCGGAATATCCTCAGCCTTAAACCCTTTCGCCAAATAATGCTTTTGCAGCAAATCATAGGCATAAACCAGCATGTTGCCTGTTCCCACGGCGGGATCGAAAACGGTAACAACTTCTTTGGAACAAACAAAATGCTCCCCGTCAAGGAAGCGTTTGGATATATCGGGCAAAAACCTGCCCAAAGAATTGTCGGTTATATATTCCACCAGCCATTTGGGGGTAAAAAACTGCGTGGCGATGTGCAGGTCATGGCTCTTCACTCTTTGGCGCTGCCGTTTGTCTTTATTGATTTTCCGCCTTTCCTCATCGTAATAAAAATAAAAAGCCTCCGAGATTTGCCATATGTCGTCGTATTTTTCAAAAACCTCTTTCATATAGCTTTCAAACGCAAGGCTTTCGTCGCCATATTTTAACAAAAGGGCTTTTTTTAACTCGGTTAAGGCTTTTTTCATTTTGTGCTAAAACGACGACATCGCCATCATTGATGGCGATGTCTCGATAAGGTTTAATAAATTATTCTTCGCTGATAGCTTCCTGCGGACATATTTCCGCGCAGCTGCCGCAACTTATGCAGGTGTCGGCATCTATTACATATTGAGTTTCTCCTGCCGAAATGGCTTCGGTGGGACAAGCGGATTCGCAGGCTCCGCAAGAAATGCAAGCATCGCTGATTACATATGCCATATGTATAAATTCTCCTTTTTGTTTTTATTTAGTATAACACCCAAAAACCGCAATGTCAACATGCCCCTTTCATAATTTTATTTTCTTATAAAAGGAAATATTACGACAATTTCAAGGAGAATGTTTTGAAAAACATATCGATTTGCAGCAAATACGCATAAACTTGAGGAAGCTTCATAAGCTGTCCAAACCACGGCTCTCTTAAATCGGCGTCGCAGTCCAAAAGCTGGCGCAGATATTCTCCATTTACAATGGCGTTGAGCGCGCTTGAACTGTCCGCCAAGGCCTCTTTTAATTTTTGCTTAATCAGCCGGGCGTATAAAGGATTAAAGGTTTTGGGAAAGGGGCTTTTTTTGCGCTCGATAATTTCTTGGGGCAAAGAATTCTTAAACGCTTCCCTCAATATGCCCTTTTCTCTGCCCTTGAAGAATTTCAATCGATAAGGCATATTGTATGCGTACTCCACCAGCCTGTAATCGCAAAAAGGCGTTCTTGATTCCACGCCGCAGAACATGCTCATTCTATCGTTTCTTTCCAGCAGCGTCTGCATAAACCAATAAAAATTGAGCGTAAACATTTCCCGAATACGCTTTTCTCTGTCGTCGTCTTCATCCAAATAATCGGTTAACGCCAAGGCGCTTTCGTATTGGGCTTTCACAAATTCATCGGCGTCTTGGCCGATAAATTCTTTTTTGAACAAGGCTTTTCTGAATTCCAAGGAATTTGACCAAGGGAAGGTGTCGCGAAAAAGCATATCGTCTTTGTAATACCAAGGATATCCCCCAAAAAGCTCGTCGGCGCACTCTCCCGATAAAATCACGCAGTGGGCGCTTTTGATTTTTTGACAGCTCAAAAGCAGCGCCGAATCTATATCCCCCATACCCGGCAAATCCCTTGCCAAAGCCGCCGTCAACACAGCGTCTGCAACTTCCTTGTCCTCAAGCTCCACATTGTAGTGGGCGCTTCCTATATAAGCGCTCATTATTTTTATGAAATAATCGTCGGAAGAAGGCTGATAAGCGTTTTGCCGAAAATATTTGTCGCTATCTTTGTAGCTTATAGAATATGTGGAAAGCATCTTTCCCAAAGCGCTTGATTTTTTGGCGGCGATATAAGATATTATGCTGGAATCCAATCCCCCCGACAGAAAGCAAGCGATTGCACAATCGCCCGTCAATTGCCTTTCCACGGCGTCGGCAACCAAATACTTCACCTTCTCCAACGTTTGCTCTTTATCGTCGGAGTGGCGGCAGGCTTGAACGCGCCAATAATTGACAATATAGAGGTTTTCCTTGTCGCAATAAAGGTATTCCCCGCCTTTAAGCTCCCTCACATCTTTTATGATTCCGCTTCCGGGTATTCTGGCGGGGCCGAGCAGCATTATTTGCTTAAGTCCAGTTTGGTCTATTTCAGCTTTCACCAACGGGTTTTTCATTAAAACCTTAATTCCCGAAGCAAAGACAATCCCCTCTCTGTATCTGTAAAAAAACAGCGGTTTTACCCCTATTCTGTCCCGACAAAGAAACAGCTTTTTCTTTTTGTGTTGCCATACGGCGAAAGCAAAAACGCCGTTAAGCTTTTGAAGACATTCCTCCCCCCATTCGATAAACGCCCTGAGCGCCACTTCGGCGTCCGAATATCCGCTGAAAGCGTGCCCCAACTCTTCAAGGCGGTTTTTAATTTCTTGAGCGTTAAACAGCCGACCGTCGCACGCTATGGTATAGGTTTCTCTGTGTGTTTGAACGGTCATGGGCTGTTTGCCCCCCTCGGCATCCTTTATTACCAGCCTGCTTTGCATAAGGGTGATTATTTTATCCTCAAAAACGCCCTCTTGGTCGCGCCCTCTATGCCTTAACGCCGACAGCATACCGTTTAAGACGCTCTCCTTCCTTTCGTTGCCGCCAAAATCAGCCCAACCAGCTATCCCGCTCATAAACTTCACACTCCTTTAAGCACGGGCTGAAGCTGTTTGCCTTGCAAAGCCGCCTCCGCGGCGTCCACAAGCAAATCAAAATCAGCCACCAGCGAGAATTTTTTATTTATATAATTATCCTGCGCAAAAGGCGCGAAATAAATATTCTTTCTGGCAATAAGCTCGCCGATATTTTTGGCGTTGGCGGAAAGGCCGTCGTTTGTAGACAAGGCTATCAAAACAGGACTATCGTTCCTCAAATGCGCCTTGGCCGCCATAAGCACGGGGGTGTCGGTAACTCCGTTGCAAAGCTTTGCCAGCGTATTGCCGGTGCAGGGAGCTATGATAAGCAGGTCCAACAGCTTTTGAGGCCCGATAGGCTCGGCGTCCACAATGGAAGCTATGGGAATATTCCCCGTAATTTTGACCATATCGTTCCAAAAATCTTTGGCTTTATAGAATCGGGTATCGGTAGAACTGACCGCATAAGAGAAAATGGGACGGATATTTTTATATTTTTGTTTCAACTTTTCCACTTGGGGCAGTAATTTTTGAAATGTGCAAAAAGAGCCCGTTACGGCAAGACCAATATTTTTCGTATCCATAATCTATAATGTCTTAAGCCTTTTGACAACGCATTCTTTAATATACAACCCCGCGGTTTTGGGCGCTACCTTGCCGGGCACGCCCAAAGCGTGCATATGCTTGACGCCGTAATTAATGGCGTCGTTATAATCTATGCCGCCGGGCTTGGAAGCAAGGTCGAGCACAAAGCATTCGGGATGCAAAAGCTTAAGCTTCTCTCCTTTCAAAATTTTCACGGGTATGGTATTGATTATGGCCTCATATTCCCCCAGACTGTGATAATATTCGCTTAGGGTATACACTCTGTCCGCGAATATGGAAGCCAAGGCGTACTCTTCGGTATCGTCGGTGGCCACCGTAACAACGGCCTGATTGTCTTTTAAGATTTTGGTAAGCGATTTGCCCAGCCTGCCGTAGCCCAGCACAAGAATGGGCATTTTTTTAATTGTGCAAAGCGTGTTCAATATTATATACGCCAAAGCGCCCTCGGCGGTAAGATAAGCGTTTTTGACTACAAAAGCTTCGTCGTCATAAATGCTGAAGAATTTCATTTGCTTTTCGGACATAACCTTCATTGCCGCTTCGGTATGCAATCGGGCGAAAATTATGCTGCAATCGGCAAGCTTTTTGACATCCTCGGTGTCCACCACCTTAAAAAGGGAATAAATATACACCGCCGTTTTGTCGACGGTGTCGAAAGAGTCTTCAAACGAAAGCACCTCAAAATTGTCCTCTTTCAAGTATTCCCTTATGTGCAAGCCTCTGGGGTCGGATATATCGACCACAAAAAGAAATTTTTTCATCATACCTCTTATTGCCATAATATGATGAAAAAAATCGGAAAGTGAGATTATCTTTTATTGAAAAGGTATAAAGGCTATTCCCCTATTATTTTAATCAATATCCTTTTATCGCGCTTGCCATCAAATTCCCCGTAAAAAATTTGTTCCCACGGCCCAAAATCCAAAGCGCCGTCAGTTACCGCGCAAACGACTTCCCTGCCCATTATCGTTCTTTTCAAATGGGCGTCGGCGTTGTCCTCAAAGCCGTTATGGTCATATTGCTCATAAGGCTTTTCGGGAGCGAGTTTTTCAAGAAAACGCTCAAAATCCCTGTGCAAACCGCTTTCGTTATCGTTAATGAACACGCTTGCGGTTATGTGCATGGCGTTGCAAAGCAAAAGCCCTTCTTTAATGCCGCTTTCCCTGAGCGCCGCCTCAACCTGCGAAGTTATGTTAATAAAAGCCCTTCTGGTATTGGTGCGAATGGTCAAAACCTTTCTGTAACTTTTCATTCAATTAGCCTCCGACATTTTTTATTTATTATACCAAAAATATTCATCTTGATTAAGTATAATCCACTTTTTGACATCATTAATATTATTTAAGGCAACATAAGAGCGCCACAAAAAAATATTTTTGAAGCCGCCCTAAAAACTTATCAAAATCGTTTGACTAAAAGCAACGGCTGGTATATATTAGATATAGTTAGCATATGCTAACTTGATGGAGGCTACAATGAAGACCTTATTGGATTTAGAATATAACAAAGCCGCCGTAATAAAAGATGTGGGCGTAAAAGACGCCACGAAAAGAAGATTGTTGGATTTGGGCCTGACAAAGGGCGCTAGCGTGGTATTGAAAGGCAAAGCTCCTTTGGGCGATCCCATACTGATAGGCTTAAGAGGCTTTGATTTGGCGCTTAGAAAATCCGACGCCGCCAAGATATTGGTGGAAGGTTAGAGATAATGAAAAACGAAAAAGCCGACAAAATAACGGTAGCGCTTGCGGGCAACCCCAATTCGGGCAAAACCACATTATTCAACGCTTTGACCAAGATGCGTCAAACAGTGGGCAATTGGCCGGGCGTAACCATTGAAAAAAAAGAAGGGATATATCACAAAAACAAGAACGTAACCATAGTGGACTTGCCGGGCATTTATTCTCTTACTCCTTATTCGTTGGAAGAGAAAATAGCCCGCGATTTTTTAATGCAAAACAAGTGCGATGTCATCATAAACATCATAGACTCCACAAACCTTGAACGCAGCCTTTATCTTACCACCCAATTAATGGAAACGGGCATAAAAACGGTTATCGCCTTGAATATGAGCGACGAAACCGAAGCCAAAGGCATAAAGATAGACAAAAAGCGCGTCGAGGCGCTGACGGGCTGTAAAGCCGTTCAGATATCGGCGCTGAAGAACAAAAACATAGACTTGCTTTTGGACACCGCCGTAAAAGAAGCCCAAGCCCAAAGCCAAAAGGACAATAAGCGCATATCCTTTGACAATAAGGTTGAAGACGCCGTGCAAAAGATAATGTCCATGCTCAATGCGGACAGGTTTAAGGCAATCAAGGTTTTTGAACGCGATTTTATATATTGGGAAACCATTCCGCAAGCCAAAACGGGGGCGATAAATAATTTAATCGCTTCTCTTGAAAAAGAATACAACGAAAACAGCAACGAAATTATAGTAAATCAAAGATATAAATTTCTGGAAAGCAACCTCCCCTCTTTGCTTATAAAGAAGAATACCGCCACAAAGACGCTGAGCGAAAAAATCGACAAAATAGTAACCAATAAATATCTTGCCTTTCCCATTTTCGCCGTCGTGATATGGCTTATGTATTTTATTTCCATTCAAACGCTGGGCGGACTGGCGCAAAAGGGCATGGAAACGTTGCTTGAAAGGCTGGTGGAAGCCGCGCGGGCGGCATTAATCAAAAACAATGTGGCGGATTGGCTGACGGGCTTGACGGTGGACGGCATAATTACGGGCGTGGGCGCGGTGCTTACCTTTTTGCCGCAAATAATACTGCTGTTTTTCTTTATATCTTTTCTCGAAGGCTGCGGATACATGGCCAGAGTAGCGTATATTATGGACCGCTTATTAAGAAGGATAGGGCTGTCGGGCAAGTCTTTCATACCCATGATTGTGGGTTGCGGCTGCAGCGTGCCCGCCATAATGAGCGCAAGGACGGTGGAAAACAACGACGAACGGCGGCTGACCATAATGCTTACGCCTTTTATTCCTTGTTCGGCGAAATTGCCGGTATTCGCGCTGATGGTGGGAGCTTTCTTCCCAGACAATCCGTTTGTGGCGCCCTCGATGTATCTTTTGGGGATTATAATGGTCATCATAGGCGGACTGATACTGAAAAAACTAAAAATCTTCAAAACCCATTCGGACACCTTTATGCTTGAATTGCCTCAATACAGATTGCCCACGGCAAAAAACATACTGCTTGATTTGTGGGAAAAGAGCAAAGCGTTTTTAATCAAGGCGGGCACTATTATCTTCCTTGCCTCAATCATATTGTGGGCGCTGCAGAATTTCAATTGGCGCTTCCAAATGGTGGAGGCGGAATACAGCTTAATAGCCACCATAGGCAAGCTGCTTGAACCCATATTCATACCCTTGGGCTTTGGGGATTGGAGAGCGGCGGTGGCGCTTATTTCGGGAATAGCCGCCAAAGAAACGGTGGTTTCCTCGCTGTCCATACTGCTTGCGTCGCAAGGAAACTTAAACGCGGCGCTGGGAACAATATTCAACGGACCTTCGGCCTATGCGTTCATGGCCTTCGTGCTTTTGTCCTCGCCCTGCATAGCCGCTTTGAGCGTTACCCGAAAAGAAATGGGCTCGGTAAAATGGCTGCTTATAACCATAGCTTTTCAAATGCTGACGGCGTATTTGGTTTCTTTTATTCTTTATACCCTCGGAAGTTTGTTTTTATTCAACAAATGGATTATACTTATACCAATGATATCAGCGGCTGTCGGTATTATCGTTTACGCGATAATAAAAAACCAAGGCCGCCCAAAAGGAGAAAAATAATAAATGCTGTCCGATATGGAAATCGCGCGCGCGGCGCGTCTCAAACCTATTCAAGAAATCGCCGCCAAGCTTGGTTTAACCGAAGACGACTACGAGTGTTACGGCAAATATAAGGCAAAAATAAACAATATCAACAAAGACAACCCCAAAGCCAAACTGATTCTGGTTACCGCCATGAATCCCACCAAATACGGAGAGGGCAAGACCACCGTAAGCATCGGACTGGCAGACGCCATATCCCGTTTGGGCAAAAAAAGCTGTCTGGCGTTAAGAGAGCCTTCTTTGGGCCCCGTGTTCGGCATAAAAGGAGGCGCTTGCGGAGGCGGATACTCGCAAGTAGTTCCCATGGAAGACATAAACCTGCATTTTACCGGCGATTTTCACGCCGTAACCGCGGCCAACAACCTGCTTTCGGCGCTTATCGACAACCATATCAAGCAAGGCAACGGATTAGGCATAGCCAATGTCGTTTGGAAAAGATGTTTAGACCTTAACGACAGGGCGCTGCGCGAAGTCAGAGTGGCGCTGGGCGGAGATATCAACGGCACGCCCAGAAGCGACGGCTTCGTCATTACGGCGGCTTCGGAAATTATGGCCATCCTGTGCTTGGCCACTTCCATAGACGATCTGAAAAGAAGATTGGGCGACATCGTGATAGGCTACGACCTCAGCGGAGAGGAAATAACCGCCAGAGATCTGAAAGCCGAAGAGGCCATGTGCATTTTGCTGAAAGAAGCCTTAAAGCCCAACTTAGCTCAAACTCTGGAAGGCGCCCCCGCGCTTATACACGGCGGCCCGTTCGCCAACATAGCGCACGGCTGCAACAGCCTGCTTGCCACCTTGACGGCCATGGCCACAAGCGATTACACGGTAACCGAAGCGGGCTTCGGAGCCGAGCTGGGCGGCGAAAAGTTTATAGACATAAAATGCCGTCTGGGAAATATAGCTCCTTCCTGCGCGGTATTGGTAACCACCATGCGCTCAATAAAATACAACGCAGGCATTCCCGACGCGCAATTAATGGACGAGAATGCCGAGGCGATAAAGAAAGGATTCGAAAATGTCAAAACGCATATTCTCAATCTTACGCAAAAGTTTAAGGTAAATACCGTGGTTGCCATCAACCGTTTCCCCTACGACAACGAAAAAGAACTTTCCTTGCTCAAAAGGCTTTGCACATCTTACGGCGTAAAAGCCGTTGAGACCACTTGCTTTGCCGAGGGCGGCAAGGGAGCGGAAAAGCTTGCTCAAGAAGTAATCTCAATTTGCGACCAAAGCGAAAAAAGCTACGCGGAATACGCCTATGACTTGGACGACGGCTTGAAGAAAAAAATCGAAAAGATAGCCAAGAACATATACGGAGCGGGCAGCGTGGTTTATTCCGAAGAAGCCGAGCAACAAATAGCCAAAATCAGCGAAAACCCCAAATACCGCCGTTTCCCCGTATGCATAGCAAAAACGCAATACTCATTGTCTTGCGACAGCAAGGCTTTGGGCGCTCCCAAGAACTTTGAGTTTTTGGTAAAAGATGTGTTTATAAGAGCGGGAGCGGGATTTATACTTGTCCAAAGCGGCGACATACTGCTTATGCCGGGACTTCCCTACGCTCCCAACGCCACGAAAATGAGCATAAACTCAAAAGGCGAAATATTCGGGCTGTCTTAATATCCTCCGTCTATTCCTATCACCTGACCGGTTATGTAGTCGGCTTGGGAGGAGCACAAAAACTTAACCAAGTGCGCCACATCCTGAGGCGTTCCCGATTTCATTAAAGAAACATTTTCCAAAAAGGCTTTCTTATCTTCTTCGGCAATACAGCCGTTCATTTTGGTATCTATAAAGCCGGGCGCTATGCAGTTTACGGTGATGTTGCTGGGCCCGACTTCTCTGCTTAAAGCTTTGGTAAAGCCGATAATGCCCGCTTTGCTTGCCGAATAAGGCGCTTCGCAGGAGCCGCCGTAAACGCCCCAAATTGAACCTATATTAATTATCTTCCCGCTTTTTTGACTTATCATATAAGGCAGAACGGCTTTTGTCAAAAACATAGTTCCTTTCAAATTAATATCGATAATAGCCGATATTTCCCCGCAACTGTAATCGGTAAAAGGTTTGATTTCGCTTATCCCGGCGTTGTTTACAAGGATATCGATTTTATGGTATTTGGCGATTATTTTGTCCGCGCACTTAACGATATCTTCATATTTGGTTATGTCGGCCTGCAAAATATCGGCGTTGTATTTTTCGCTAAGCGCCTGCGCCTGTTCTTTATTTTTGCAATACAGCCCCGCCACCAAATAATCGCCTTGGTATGCCAGCTCATTCAAAATGGCCTGTCCTATTCCCCCCGTTATACCCGACACCAGCACAACTTTTTGCATAAATCGTTCCTTTTTTGCTTTATTATACATAATCGCAAAAAATTTTACAATTAATTTCCGTCCTTGTCCATTTCTTTTTTGTTATGCAAAGCTTTCATGGTTTCGGCCTCATCTTTCAAGCTCATAAGCATATTTCTTTTGTCCAGCGGCCGCATTTTGACATCTTTGAACTTGGTATCTTTTTTTGCCATAGACTCCTCCCTTTATATTTTGTCCCTAAGGATTTTTAATTATAATTTTTTATTCGGCAAGCATATAGTCAAAAATTTACATTATGTTATAATAGATATAACTTACAAAGACATAAAAAGGAAGGGTTTATGAACATAGACATAATACTTACGGGAGGCACGATAGGCACCGTAGTCAAAAAAAACCAAGCGGCGCTGGACAATTCATTGATTTTTCAAGAGCTGCTCAAAGGCAGCCGCCATAATTTCAAAATCCATAATCCTTTTACCATACACAGCGAAAACCTTATACCCGACCATTGGCAAGCGCTTTACCGCGAAATCAATTCCATTGAGGACACCGACGGGATAATAATAACGCACGGCACGGACACGCTGGTTTACACCGCCGCTTTTTTGTCTTTAGCGTACGCCAAGCGCAATGTTCCCATAATACTTGTTTCTTCCTCTCAGCCTATGCATCATCCCCAATCCAACGCCAAGGATAATTTCCACATGGCGCTGAAAGCCATAGAAAAGGGAGTCAAAGGGGTATTCGTAAGCTACCGCAACGAGGGCGCCCCCGCTACGCTTTACCTTGCCAATAAGCTGTTGGGGTTTGCGCCCTACAGCCACAGACTGCTGTCCGCCGAAAAAGAGCCTTACGCCGTAATCAAGGATGGAGAGTTTATACGCTTTGGCGGCGATTTTCTTGAAAACAACCCGCCTAAGATTAAGTTTCCCGTAAACAGAGTGGTATTCATACCCGCCCTTCCCGGCGCCGATTACGGCTTTTACCTCAATTGCAAAAACCAACCCGATTGTTATTTGGCGGAACTGTACCATTCCACCACTTGTTGCGTAAATGAAAAAGAAAATAAATATAATTTAGGCTATTTCATTGACCGTTGCAACGATATGGGCATCAAGGTTTATATAGCTCCTTACGAGAACAGAGAATTCTTTTACCCCTCAAGAATGAAGCTCCCAAAAGCCGTTCCTCTGACTCAAGACACCGTAGCCATGGCCTATGTGCGCTTGCTTTTCAAGGATTTGAAGCAATAATTACTTAATTTTATTCCTAAACTTTATATATTATATGCTATAATACATTATGTGAAAAAGTATTGTTTTGCGGCGGCCATACTGTTGCTTGCCGTAATTATGGCGACGGCCTTGATTTCCTGCGACAGACCCTACAAGCTTTCCTTTGACAAGGAAGGCTATGTCGTGTCGCCTCAAACCGTATTCACGCCAAATGTCAATATTTTTCCCAAAAGGAACTATACCTTGATTTCTTCCAATCCCACCATCGCCAAAATAAACGGCAAAGAGATTATGGCCATAAAAGAAGGGATTGTAACAATTACCGCGCTTTGCGGAAACAGCTCGGTCGCCGCCACGCTGATAATCGTGGAGGACGACCAAGGCCAAGGGGGCGCTTTGCCCTCCCCCATTCCCGAATACGCAAGGCTGAGTTTCGTAATAGAAGACTATGCTCTGCTGCCGCCCATGCAGGTGCGCAAAGGGTTGGCTCCGGGCAGGCCTTTCGATTTGCAGAGAGGAGGATATTCCCTTGACGGATGGTACGCCGACAAGGAAATGACGATTAAGTACGATTTTACCAAACCCTTGAACGAAGATACCACGGTATTCGGCAAATGGGTTATGTTGGACGCGTTTTATCAGTACGAAAAGCTGGACGACCAAACCTCTGTCATTAAGTCTCTGTTTTTCAAAAATGTGCCCTATACCGAACTGAAACTGCCCGACAAGGCAAACGACGGAACTAAAGTGATAGGAATCGCCAATCAAGCTTTTAAGGGCAAAAAAACCATAGAGAATGTGCATATCCCCGACAGCTATGAATTTATAGGCGAAGAAGCTTTTAGAGACTGCGAAAAACTGAAGAAGGTATACATAAGCGAAAACTCAAAATTGACAACCATCCGCTCTTCGGCTTTCAACAACTGCCCCGAACTTACCGACATCTATTTGCCACCGCTTATAACAAGAATAGAAGGCTTTGCTTTTTATAATTGCAAAAAACTTGATTTGCGGCAGGACTTGCCCGCGGGGCTTGCCACGCTTGAGCAATATGTGTTCTCAAAAACCGCCATACAAAGCGTGGACCTTGAGAATGTCACCAAGCTATGGGAAGGCGCTTTCGCCGATTGCAGGGATTTATATCAAGTAATAAACACCCACAACATAACTTTATGCCACAAAAAAGTGTTCGAAAACACCAAGATATACGCCGACAGCGTGGCCCAAACTCAGCTTGCCGTTATCGACACTCTGCTTGTGGGCGGCATAAACTATACTTCTTTTATCCTTGACGGAAATATCACCTTAATAGCCGACAACGCCTTTGGCGCCGCCTCTTTTAAAGATTTAGTAATTAAAATAAACGGAGAGCCCCCCCGATATGTGGGACAAAACGCTTTTACCCAAACCACGGTAATTATATTTGACGAGCCTTACTTCCAAACGGTGGCCCGCAATCCCGACACTCAATGGTATCCCTATGACAGGCAATGCTGCGTGGAGTTTACCGAAAACGATTTCAGCATATTAAGGTATTATTACTCCAACGCC